>VTLG01012187.1_pt1 | contig 33825 bp, 49 predicted proteins | sample 4694571 | NCBI WGS metagenome assembly VTLG01 (sample SAMN12604809, study PRJNA352737) | marine metagenome | biome: ENVO:00000447; feature: ENVO:00000209|ENVO:00000569|ENVO:01000036; material: ENVO:00002151; isolation source: viral sequences binned using virsorter ...
ATTATACTCAGTAGTTCCAATTATACCATAAGGCACACTACCAGTTCGACCACCTTCAAAATAAATACCTCTATCATTTGAAGTTCCTAATCTAATAGTGCCACCACTTCCATCAGCATCAGACGAACCTTCAAACCTAGCAACTTCTCCAACAGAACCACTTCCTGCACTATCATTTTTAACGTGCAATTTTGTAGCAGTAGTATCAAAAGCATAAGGCGCAGTTGTTCCAATTCCTACTTTTTTGTCTTGGGTTATTGTTAAAGCTGCATCTGATAAATCAGCTGAATCATTATTGTTTGAAGCATTATTACATAAATGTAATTTACCTAATCCATTTGCAGCTTCTCTTTCAAAAAATATTCCACCTTTTGCTCTTAATGCGCTATCACCTTCCCCACCCTCTGCTCTTAACAATATACCAGCGGTATGACCAATTGTATCAGATGGACCACATACTAATAATTGAGATGCACTTGCACCACTAGCGCCTTCTATATGTAAAGTTTTTTGAGGTGTTGTTGTTCCAATTCCTACATTACCACCACTTGGATTTAAAGCTAATGCTCTATATGCAACACCTTGTTCAACTGCTTGTATCGTTCCATAATCACTAGAATGAAAACCTAGTATAAGTTGCTCATTGGTATTTGATTCTCTTTTTATTACAAATTGTTCATTTCCACCATCAACTCTTACATTTAAAATACCTCTTACATCTAGTTTAGATGCTGGGCTTGTTGTTCCAATTCCTACTTGACCTGATGTATCTATTCTGACTCTTTCTGATGCTCCAGTGAAGAAAGCTAAATTTACTGCTACATTAGAATTATTAACATAAGATGATTGAATATAGTTGTAAGCACCCGATTCATTAACACCTATTTGCACTGCTCTACCACCAGCAGCATTATGAACAGTTAATCCTTCAGATGCCATATTTCCTGATGATGATGGCGCGTTTGCTCCAACATTTATACTTAAATCGCTAAATGGTGCAGTAGTACCAATTCCTACGTTTCCTGTTGATGTAATACGCATTTTTTCTGATGGTAATGTTGCGTGTGGTCTTGTATAAAAACCTAATGCACAAGCTGTATCACCACTAGTAGCATTTTCTTTAAACCCTTTTATTCCACCATAAAAAGCATAATCATCAACACCAGTTGCATATTTACCAACAAACACTATTTCTCCACCAACTCCCTGTGCCATATTAGTTGAATCTGCTGCAAGAAAATTAGATGTAGCAAAGTTTGCAGTACTAGCTATAAAAGACTGTATGTTTGAATTTCCATAACCAGATGACCTACCTACTTTTACGTTTCCTGAACTATCAATACGCATTCTTTCTGTACCTGAAGTAGAAAATCCAAGTATATTTGATGCTACATTAAACATTCCTGTATCAGCATCATCGTGAAATGCGTATGCTGGTGCAGCAGCATCTTCTCTACCTGATAAAAATCTTTCATTTTCTGCTCGTATAGTGCCAGCAACATTCAACATAGCATTAGGACTAGTAGTTCCAATTCCTACTTTATCATCATTTCTTACAAATAAACCTCCACCAGCTGCACTGTATGCGGCTAAAGCATATGTTGTTGATGAAGCTGCACCGCTACAATCTATTGCTAAACCATAACCTGAATTTGTATAATTTTTTATTCTAGCTGTCCAATCTGTGGCTGTACTTAAAACATCAAGTTTAATAGTTGAATGAGGTGTTGTACCAACAGCGGCTCTTTCTAGTGTATGGAAATTACCTGCAAAAGTTGCGTTTTCAGAACTGTCTATTGTCAAAGCATCGGAAGTACCTAAAGATGCACTATTAGATATTCTAAATGAATTATCTGTGTTATCTTTTCCAATAGTCCAATGTGTTGTATTAGTACCACTACCATTATCTGTTCCAAATTCTATTTCTGCATCTCCTGATGCTGATATTAACATACTTGTACCACCACCAGTCCTGTGTAACTTATAACCTAAACCATCAGCAGTTAAATGTGTTACTTGACCATTAATTATATGGTCATCTGCTGTTCCATCTCCTAAAGTAGCATTTCCATTTATTGCTACATTACCTGCAAAAGTTGCACCTCCTGTATGTGTAAAACTTATTTTAGCTGTTGTATTTCCATTATGATAAAAATTCAACAATGTACTTGACCCTCCTGTTGCACCTATATCCCAATAACTTGATGCACCACTATTTTCTATTACTCTTAAAGCTGAATATAAGTTAGAAGATACTGTTTGTGTATATGCGTTTAATGATGCTGCTGCTGTCGCACCAGTACCTACTAATATTTTTCCTGCAAAAGTTGCAGAAGAATCAGTAATAGTAACTCTGTTAGCATCATTTGTTCTTATGTAAACTGTATCATTGTGATTAGCACTTGTTGTAGCACCTACATATAAATCAGTTCCATTTACATCAAGAGCCATTTTTGTACCTAAGTATAATCTGTCATTACCATATATATCCCCTGCAAAAGTTGCGTCACCAGTTCCAGAAATTTTTAAGTCATATCTTGCATCTGTTTCATTATAAATTATAAAACCATTTGAATCTACACTTATTTGCCAGTCATCATAAGAAGTTGTATTTAATTTATATGCTTTACCATCGCCATTTAAAGTAATATGTCCAGCAAAAGTTGCATCATTACTAGAAATAGCAATAGGTGCATCTGTTAGTGTATTACTATCCGACCACATAACAACATCATTAGCTGTTCCACTACCATCAACAAAACCACCTGTACTAACACTACCATCAGCCATTAAATATTGTGATGATGTGCCGCCAGATTTTATAAAAGAACTTGCGGTAACACTACCTGCAAAAGTTACATTACTTGAACTATCACCAGTTACAAAATTTGTTCCACTATTTTGGAATTTAAAACCCTCACTATTTCTACTATTTAAAATTAAAGTACCTGATGAATCAGTAGATAATTCACAATCTATGGCATTATTAGGTCTATTTAAAATAAGTTTATTACCGCTTTGGACTGTAATTGCACCTGCAAAAGTTGCATTAGCACCATTTAATGTTAAGTTAAGTGTGTTTCCAGCATTTAATTTTAAAGTGCCTGATGCTGTTATTTCACTATCTGTGCCTGTTATCAATCTTAAATCATAATCATCACTAAATGGTTTTTTTAAATCTATATGACCACCACTAGGACCACCAATTTCCATAAATCCATAACCACTTGCAGCTTGTATTTCTATATCACTATCAACCTTAAGATTACCTGTTATATCTACATTACCAGCAAATGTGGAATTATTACCGCTAATTGCTATTGGTGCATCAGTTAGTGTGTTACTATCTTGCCACATTACAACATCATTAGCAGTACCACTACCATCTATACTACCTGTTGAATTAATTGTAACTGTTTGACCACTTACAGATGTTGTTACATTAGTGCCACCAGAAATAGTAAATGTTTGACTATCCAAATCAACCGCACCTGTTCCACTATCACCAGCAATATCTAAATCTTGGGCTGTAATTTGTGCATCAACATAACCTTTACTAGCTGCATCTGTACTTGCACTTGGTGTTGCAGGTATTGTAACTTGACCACTAAAAACACCTGTGGTTGCATCTAAAGCACCAATAACTAATTTACCTTTTGTAGTCCATGCAGCAGTTGAACTTGGCTCAGCAGTGCCTAATCCAATATGAAATTCAGGTGTTGCCACACCACTACTAGCATCATAAAACACACCAACATATTTTTCACCACTTGAATTAATAGTTCCATACCAACCTATGTCCATTGTATTGGCAACATTATCTTTTGCCATTTCCATCATGTTATCACCAATAGCAATAACAGTTGAATCTATAATAGTTGTTGTGCCATTAACTGTAAAGTTGCCACCAACAATTAAATTACCGCCTATTTTAGCGTGTGAATTAGTTTGAAATTCATAGGTTGGCGTAACACCAATACCTACTTTAGTTGTACTTAAATATATGGGTGAATCATTACCAAGACCATCACCAATAATTTTTGCTGTTCCTGTTAATGTATCATTGTCAGATACTTTTAATAATGCATCATAAGTGTTTTGTACTCTTTTGCCAGTTAATGTAGTCCCCATATTAATAATTTACTACAAAAATACTAAATAATGACTATCTTTTTTTTCCCTGTCCTCGATTCTTTTTTTTCCAACCATTTTGGTTGCGACTTGCGTTCTTAGAATGAACACCCTTTCTTTTTTTTTGTGGTCTAGCTGTGTGAATATATGTTAGTCGTTTAGCCATTTTTGTTTTTTGTTAAGTAATATAAAAGATAACCACTTAAATAAGCTAATACAAAATATAATATAATATGATATATGTTAATATGTGTTTCTCCGCAAGTACCTAAAATGTGATTTAATAAATCCATAATTATTTTTTAAACATTGATGTTGCTTTCTCAGTTGTACGCCCACCAAAATAAGCTAAAACAACCGCCATCATAACTTTTTCAAAAGTATCATTCCAATTATCATGTATAACAAATGGTATGCTTTCTATACTATCTAAAAGACCAGCAAAAGAAAAAACTACAATGCACCAAATTAAAACCATAGGGCGTACATTTTTAGAAAGCCATGAATCTGATTTGGAATCCGCTAACCATCTATTTGAGATTTCTTCCATCTCTTTATTTTGCTGTTCAAAAATTAATTGTTGTAATTTTATCTTTTCCTCATTACTAACATCAGATTTTCCAATAGCTGCAATTGCATCTTTAGGTGATGTAACACCATTTAAAACAGCACCTAATTGTGGTGATACAATACTTGCCGCACCAAATAATAATTTACCTACTGTTGAATCTTTAAATTTTTTCTTATCACTCATTTGTTATAAACTTTTATATGTAAAACGATAAATAATAAATACAAATTTAGTTCACTATAATCATTATCATTATCCATTGGGTAGTATGTAAAACCAATTAGCAAACCATCCCAAATTCTATTTATTATAGCAAATTCCATTATGCGTTTGTTATATCAATATACTTTGTTTTGCCATCATCTCTAACAGCTTTTAAAATCCTATTGCGGTTTTTATCTTCACTAACATAACTAACGTGAACCCAATCAGGATTTTCTTCATTACCAAATTCATATATCATTTGGTCATAACTTAAATTATCTCTAATCCAATCAAACATCTCTTTATTAGTTTTATGACCATATATATCATCAATATCAATAGCTGCTGCACCGCCTTTACAACAATGTTGTGAACGACTTGAGCCACCAATAGCTTCATTGAGTGCTGGTGACCTATACATACTATTAATTTTAATTGGACCACCAACCCATTCTCTTAAAGGTTCAAATACCATTTCAGCTAATAGTTTCATATTTATTATAGCATCACCATTAGGTGTGTTGTCTATGCCTAAACGAAGTGCTGTAACACTTTTTGTAGCTTCTTTTTCAGATATGTGTTTACTAATCATTTATCAAATAATATTTTATTAATTCTGTCTTGTATTTCTTCAATTGGCACTTCTAATTTAAAAGCCAAACCAGCAGACCATTGACCCTTCGGCTTACCATCTTTGCCAATTAAAACAATAGTTGGCACTGACTTAATCTGTGATTTTAACTCTGGTTTTTGTTCTTCTAAAAAAAGCATTAAAACTTTAGCGTGTTTAATACGATTTAAATTATAGTCATTTGATTGATTCCATTTTGCATTAATATGTAAAACAGTCATATCTTGACTAAAAGAAAAACTACATATTAAAAGTGTTATTAGTAATATTAAATTTTTCATCTTTTATAAACTTTGTCCTCTAATTCTTTTATTGATTCCTTATTGTCTAAAATATCTTCTTTTAAACCATCTGTGGATTTTTCTATTTGAATAATAGTATTTCTAACTAATTCATCTTTTAATTTAAACTCCATTTGTTTTACAAATTCCTCACCACTTAAACTATCAATTTTATTTTGTAAGTCAGTAATATTACCCTGTAAAGTAAACCACATACTCGCTAACGATAAAACACCCGCTACAATGATAGAAATTGTTTTTAAGTCAAGTGTTAATTTAGTGTCCTCTGATAATTCTGTACTCATAACATATAATTTATTCCGATTGAACTATTGTAAATCTCAGTGTCCCAAAACTTAGTATATTCACCTTCTATAAAAATACCAAATCTTTTTAATTTAATTCCTATTATAATTCCTGCTTGGTAATCTTCCCATTGTTCTAATTCACTATCCTTTCTTAAACCACCTTTTCCCCAATTGTTTCTATTCATATAAGAATATTGTTCATCACCCTGAACATATTTGTGATATGGCGGTAAATAACTACCATATATATGTGTCCAAAAATTATTTCTTGAATGATAAAAATCAAATCCAACAACAGGTGATACAAGACCAAAACCATCTAGTTCATCCCAAATCTCATTATTGTATCTATTCATTAAATCACCAAAAACACCATTTCTAAAATCAATATCACTATATGCAACAATATTACCTTCACTATCCTTCCAAATCCAATCTGTTGTTTCTTCGTTAGTGTTTAAATCTGTATATCTTGTCAAATGGTCTGTATATCCATAAAGATAACCTAGTGAATACCAAGCATTAGCAGGGTACTCTATTTCTTCACCTGTATTAGGATTAATCCAAATAGCAGTTTCATTTAACCATATTTCAATTGGATTATAACCATAAGCGGTTTGATGTGTTCTATACATACCGCCTAATGATATACTTAGTTTATTACCAATAGGCAATCTGAATCTTACTTCACCTGATTGATATTTAAACCCAACATTACCCTGTTCTCTTTGTTCTAATTTTACAATATGATATTTACCAGTATGTCTTAAAAAATATCTTGTATTTATAAATTCCTCACCCCTTTCTCTTTCCTTTTCATAATGGAATAGATATTCAAAACCTTTCACTGCTGCTGTCGGTGCTGAAAGTCCAATCATGTTTTCAGTGCCATCAATATAATTTTGTTTTATTTCGTAATCAAATCTTGCCATCCTTCTTATTCCAATACCAACTCTATAATCGTATGGGTAATATTCAGTTACATCAATTACTTTTGGTATATCATATAAATTATTATCACTTGGTCTTTCAACAAAATAATCTTTCCTAGTATTTTCGTATGCATTTGACATATCACCAGCTATGTAAACTGTTGAATATTTAAATACATTATCATAAAATTTCTTTAAAATTTGTGCATTAGAATTAAATGTAAATAATACACATAATATATATAGTAGTTTTTTCATCTAAAATTTATTTTCTATTAGTTTATCAATTTGTGAATTTATTTTTTTCTTATAATCTTCAGGTAATTTTAGTGTAATGTCTGCTTCAATTCTTATAATTTGATTGCCTTTATTATATAGAATAAGTGTTGGCAAATATTCTATACTTTCATCCATAAAATATTTTTCATGTTTGACATTTTCAAAATCAAATATATAAGTATTATGTTCTCTAAAATCTTTTAAAGAAACTTGTTCTACAAATTCAGCAGAAAATAAAACAACACTAATGTTGTCTTTATATTTTTGTGCATTAACAGAAAATGCAAACAGGGCAATTAACAGGACACATATTTTATCTTTTAAGTTCATAAATTCTTTCCTCAATCTTTTCGACTGTTTCTTTTATTTCTTTAACATCTTCTTGGATGTTTTCAACTTGTTGCTGAGTTAAATCAATTTGCGAACGAATTAATTTATCTTTAAATTCTATCTCTTTGTCAGACACAGGAAATTTTGGTAATTCTTTTGCTTCGGCAATATCAGATTGTAATGTAAACCACATACCAGCTAACATGATTACAAAAGTTACAATCATTCCTATTGTCTTTAAATCTAATTTTAGTTGTGTGTTTTCGTTAATCTCGTGTGCCATATTGATTTAATAATTATAGCAAAAATAACGATTTATTTTTTTATGTAGTTTGTTCGACCCTATTTGATAATTCTATTATTGCTCTATAATATGTGTGGTCTTTTGCTTGTTCTTGAACGTAGTTTACGCCTTCAAGTGTTGAGGTGTAAACATTAAAATTATCAGAACTTAAATCAAAACCACTTATTGGTTTGCTAATTAATAAGTTAAGACAAGCATTAGCTAGTTTATTTGAATCCAAATCACCACCTAAATCGCCACTAAATCTTGTTACACACTCAATTCTTGTAACAACATCAGAACAAAATTTTGTAGAATTATCATCAACAGCATCAGTGCTTAATGAATAAACCCATATATAAGGCGTACTTTGATTAGTTCTAACTTTATTTGTAACAGGAACATTGGCACTATTTAATGTAATATTACCATTAAGTGCTGTAATAATTTTACCTCTAATAAGATACATTGGGTCTTTCATCTTGTACTAATTTTTTTGAGTTTTATATTAATATCTTTATTAAAATTTCTTATGCCATCCCTTACAGAATTAAAAAAATATGGTTGTGGTTTTTGAAATCTAGTTCCAAATTCTACATATCCTGAATAATCCATATTAGCTTCAATAGCAACTTCAATTATTTGACCAGCAACTTTTGATGTATCAGTTGTAATTGATTGTCTCAATGCACCAGTATCAACAGGTGAACGACTTTTAGCCATACCAACAATATTACTTGCAGTGTTTTGAACACTTTTAGTAAACTCATTACTAGCAAAGTTTTTTAACATGAACATAGTTCTGTTAAATTTATTAATATCATTTTTATCGACATGAACGCTAAATTGTGCCATTATATTACTAGTGTGCCTTTTAATGTTATATATTTATCAATCTCACTTTCAAATACATCATTTATTCTGTAACTATTTGAACCATCAATTTTAAATGTCATTTCATTATTATCAACAATATCAAATGTTTTTTTTCTAATTATAACTTCAACATCATTTGTTCTTTGTCTTTGACCACTTTGGTCTATATATTCACCAGATATGGCTTTAGAATAACCCCAAACAGTGTTTACTAAAGTTTCACCAGATGAAAGAAAACCACCATACGAATCACTAGATGTAACAAATCTATAAAACGCTATTCTATTTTGCATTTTACCTGGATTCATTATATAAACATATTTTTATATGAATTTAATATATCTCTAGTATCTGATGGTATTAATCCATTAACCCTACCTTCAACAAAATCATTTCTATTTTCATAAAATGTCGCACCTAACTGCTTTATAGCTTGTTTTAAAAGCGAATCATCTAATCCTGATGTTGTGTATCGGATTTTAATTTTATCGGCACTACCATCCAAATCTATGCTTTCATTATTTATACCTAACATTGTGTAATCAGTTGTTGCAGTGCCATCAATATGAACACTAGTAATACTAGCAACTGGTCCAAATGGTATATCAAAAATCCCACTATTACTTTTTGGCACATAATATGTTCGGTCTTTTGCTACTATGTCTCTTGATATATAGTTTTCACACCAAATTCTTGCTTGTGTAATAATCAAAGCTATTAAAGAATCATCAGCACTTGTATCAATTCTTGCATACGATTTAAAATCTGATGATGCTACAATTTCAGAACCAGTAGTTGAATGGATTTTTATTTCTCTCATTACTTACTATCTTTAGAATCTATTTTTAATTCCTTAGTTTCTTTTTTTGCTTTATGTTCTTTTTTATGACCCATAGGTTCACCCCAACCTCTTGCAATCCATTTAGGTGCATTAGCTTCAGGAATATCCATAACAGAACCTTCTTGCATTTCTTTGCCATCTTTTACCATTGGCACTAATAATTTTATTTTCATAATACTAATTTTATGTAAAGATAAAAAAAAAGTGCCACTAAGTTTTAACCCAATGACACTTAAACTATTTATGAATTAGTGCAAAGTTATTAAAATTATATTTATACTTTCCTTCACTAGATAATTTAAAAGTTCTTTGCCCTTCATTTTTAATTATAAAAAACCCATTATCTTGTTCATACCATAATGCAAAAAAATCTACATTACATAAATCATATTCCGCCTTTCCTTTACGCTTTAATGTAATTTGCATACTATCACCATGTTTGTATCTGTCTTTGCCAACAAATTTAATTTGTATTTTCCATAGTTTTCCGCCTTTTTCTAAAATGCAATCGTATTTACTTGAATCTAATAATGGAATGGAAACATTAAAACCATTTAACATAGCTGTTGATGCAAAATGATATTCAGCAAAACAACCTTTTTGATTATGGTTCACCTTTATAAGTTACAAAAAAAAAGTGGGTACTATTAATACCCACCTTTCCAATTAAAAAAAACAATGAAAAACTATCTCACTCCATCCCCATTTTTTTTAAAGTTAATATTTATTTTCCAATAATGAAATCTTTTTTTCTGTTCCTCTCGGCTAATGGTTTCCCAATCTTTTGCCATAGATGGATGATTTATCTTTCTTAGTTGTCTTTTTCTTTTTATGTTGTGATTTAAAGTTTCTTTAGCACTCATAATATTTTACCATTTTTATATGTTATACCTTTATTTGTTACTATACAATTTGGATATTTTTTTGTAAAATCAATCCACTTTTGATTTTCTGTTTTAAAACCTACAAGTTTATCAAATGCTTGTTGAATTATATTTCTTGCCATAATTATAAATTACCTAAATGTTTATTTAATACTATTCTTTCGAGTTCACTAAAATGAACTTCCATTAATCTAGTAATATCAACATTGTCAATAAATATTGCAATAATTTCAACATCATCTTTTTGTCCAGTGCCAGAAAAATAATCTAACTCTGATTCTATAAATGTATATTCAACTACAATGTTTGTATCGTGGTATTCTAAGTCCTGAATGTGTTTATTAATAGTCATAATTAGTTTTTAAAATCTATTTTGTAATCTTAGTTTTAACTTTTCGCCTACCTTTATAGATTGGATTGCTTCCTTTCTTGATAAACCTAATTCTTTAATTTTTTGTTGTATTTGTTTTTCTGTTATTTTCATAATGTTTTGTTTTAATTATACTGCTAATATATAAACTTTTTTTTAAATACCAAAATATATTTTAAAATAATTAATATTTTTTTAGTTTACAGATATAAAAAAACCCCACTCGGAAAATAGAATGGGGTCGTATTGGATAGTGGTTCTGTCAGAATATTGGGTTTGCAACCCCTCACTAACGAATAAACATTTTAAGGTTCTCACACCACCTTCAGCACTTAGCTATTAGTATGAAGGCACAACTAATCGTTTAATATTTTAAAATGAAAGTTATAAAAAGTGAGGAGAAACCTTAGGTGGCTATCTGTATTGTAGCAAGAAATCTGATAATTTCTGACACCTCCCAACTATCAGGTTGGTTATCTTGATGTTATTTCTTTATGGGAAACTTTATCCCTTCCTTTGCTAATGTATGTTGTCTTATTATTTTATTTAAGTTGTCGTACTTTTGACTATCTTTCCTTTTGGAACATTAGGTCGTAAACCCTAAACTTTCTTAAAACCACTTTTCAAACATTCAAGTTCTCTTTCAACTTGTTTCACACTCTTGTTGTTTAACCTCGTATCAATTTCACCGAGCAGCAATTTTCCTTTTTAAACTTTCAATATGTTAATGAACTTATGTAATTATTAATCAATTACACTACAAACATATAAAGTATTTTTTAAATAACAAAATATATTTTACATTTATTTTACATTTATTTTAGTTTACCCCATAAAAAAAGGGGTGAATAACACCCCTCTTTTGCATTTATAAGCTATTAAATCAACCGATTATGGTGTCTCTAATGCTGTTTTTGCACTACTGAATGTGCCATCAATTATAGCATTTGGAAGATATGTAGCAAGTGCCACTCTTTCTTGTACTCTAACTGTAACAAATCCATCTCTAATGTTTGTACCATCTTCACGATAGAAACCAACATTAACATTTTCTCTAATCCATAATTGACATCCCTGACCGAAGTTACCTACTAGGAATGAACCTGCATTTACTTCATTGTTTACAGCGATTGGCACACCTAAGAAATTAGGTTGTAACCCCTGATAAACTTGGTCTTTAAGATAATTGTTAGTTGAATCTTTTAACAATAGTATCTTGTGAAAATCAGTTGGATTTAATAAAATATAATCTGCTCTATAATTTGCGATTTGTAGCTGATTTATTGCAGCAACAAGTACATCAAATTCATTTGCCGCTTCAACTGATTGGTAAAATTTACCATTAGCTGAAGTGTCAAAGTTAGTGCCTGAATTATATAGTCCATTTAGGTTTGGTGCAACACCATTACCACCTAAAATTTGGTCATCTTCGACTTCCATTAATTTAGCTGGAACTCTCATTGAGATATAAGAAGATAATTGTGGAGTATCTGCTAACATTTCCTCAGAAATTCTAAGGTATGTTCCGATTTTCTCAACATTCACTGACTGAGCAGCCATATCGAAATCAGTTTGTCCTAATGTAGCACCCTCTGCTTTTGCAGCAGCACCATTAGAATATCCTGATTCTTTTACAAATCTTACTACATCTGAATCAGTAGAACCAATATTAATGATTTCTCTTAGATTCATTGGAGTTGTTGGGTCAAATTTATAACCTGGTATTCTTTGTGGAGGAATTACATCCCCACTGAAATCGTTTCCGATTGTCATATCCGCCTTTATCGAAAAATTTGCAGCACCTGAATTACCAGATTTAAATGAGTCAATTACTCCTTCGTTTAATGCTTTTGTTAAATTGCTTCTAAAATCTTTTGAATCACTTTTTTGTTCAAAATGTTTTTTATTAGCAACTTCCATAGCATCCATTCTTTCGTTGAATTTACTAGTCAAATTAGAAATTTCACCTTTTAGGGCTTCATCCGCTTTGCCAGTAGCACTTTCAACAGCTTGTCCATGAGCTTTTTCTAATTTAGCGTCTATAATGTCGCCTAATTGGTCTAGCTCTTTTTTAACATTTTCTGTCATTTTAGTTACTTTTTTAATGTGTTTAACAAATAATTATATATGTCTAACTCTACCTTTTTTTCTACTGGCTCAGTGATTTCTTCAATCGGCTGAGTAGCACTAACGAATAAAGTTTTTAGTTTCAACAATTCACTCTCTATGGCATATCCCATATCATCTGAAATATCCCCTTTTCTTAATAGTTTACAAAGATTATCATATCTTTTATAAACTTCATCAAGATTTTTTTCACCTTTTACATCAATGATTTTTGCTTGGTCATTGGCAGCTAGTGTTACAGCAGAAATTTCATAAAGTTTAACTTCTCTTATTTCTCTGTAATTTTCTTTATTTTCTTTTACGATTGGCATTATACCAACTGAATTTTCAGTAATAACTCCTGCTTTCATTAGTTCAATAACATCACTACCTAAAGTTGTTTTTGGAATAGATGCAACAAACACCAATCCTTTTTCATCTTCATATAGTTCTTCCATTTTACCAATGGGTTGCATCATGTTGTGTTGGTATAAATATTTTACTCTTTCACCATTTTCTTCAATGGTTTTTTTGTATGCACCCTTTCTAATTATATCTTGGTCGCTATCTTTATTGTCAAAATAAGAACCATAACCTTTTACTATTGAATTTTTTTCATCATAATCGGTTAGTTCTCCAAGTGGTGCTGCTTTATATAAAAAGTTCATAATCTTTAATTTTAAGCAAAATTACAAAAATAAAATTAGCCAAATATTGAGCCATCATCTTTTTCAGGAAAATAAAAAACTGAGCATCTACAATTTATAACATTCCTACCTGAACCTTCACCTGGTCTTGGCATTGATTCACCACCAACTATAAAGTTTTTATCATTCTCAACTATTTGTCCATTTGCAATTCCATGCCATTCTCTTTCCCTACCATCTAATGATGTCATCCATTGTTTCATAATTTTACGCCCAGCAAATAATTCATTGGCACTAACTTGCATTGCATAGTTTGCTATTCTTGTTGATTCTGTTCTAACCAATCTTATTGCTTGAAATCTTGAATAATGTTTAAATTGTTTTCTTAATATTCTTGCCTTTTCAGCAGCACCTAGTGTTGCATATAATGGGTCGCTAAATAATTTTCTAGTTAATCTTATTAGTGTTTTTTTAGCAGTAGCACTAACACCAACAATATTAGCTGCGGCAACCCTTACACCATAAGCAGTAAAATTTGCCAACCAAATACTTATATAATCTTTTGAATTAAATTCTTTTGTTTGATATTTTTCAAAATTATTTACATACCATTTAGCAATGTCAATACCAATATCTTTATATATTTCTTTATATATGTTTTGAAAAAACTCATAATGAAATAAATCCATATATTCTGTTCTTTCGGTTTCTATAAATTTATCAACCCCTTTATAATATTCTGATTGATAAAATCTATTTACTTTTGGAATTACTTTATTTTCGGATGACTTTAATTTTTTTTCATAATCATTTTTCCATCTTTTAACAAACTTTTTGTCAAATGTGTTTTTATGATTTTTGTTTTCGTATTGAGAATAACAAAATGCTAATCGTTGGTCGCTGTCAGGAAAGTCAGTTCTACTTTCATCATCTAGCATACATCTAGTTAAAAAATCTCTTTCAGTTTCGTTTGCTCTTGGTTTTGGCATTATTCATTCCTTATTGATTCCATTTTTTTCATAGCCCAATTTACACCACTTGTGCCACCCCATAGATTCCAAGCAACATAACCTTTGTCTTTATATGGCGTATCTTTATATTTAGGGTCAATAGTTGAATTTTTTCTATGTCTATTAAATGCAGCCATCCTTCCAACTGTTTCCCTACTTAATGTTTCTCTTGATGCCAAACTAGCTGCTCTTTGCCAACCAACAGCAGTGCCACCTTTAACCTCATCTCGACCATACTTTTCACGCCATTCAATCATTCTCTTTGCATTATTACTAGCACTTTGTGGGTAATCATCATAACCCTCTGCTTTTTTTTCATTCTTTGAACTTAGTGGATGTCCTTCAGGGAATAAATCAGTATCATGTTTGCCACCTCTAAATTTACCATTCTTTAAAGCATATAAATAACTATTAACTCTTGCCATTGCCCATTGGTCAGGGCTACTAACACTTGGTCTAACACTTTCAGGATTGGTATTATAAGCACCAACACCTCTTTTAAATACTGCTTTTAATGTTCTTAGATTTGTTTTTTTAGATGCGGCACTAACAGATTTATTATGGTCATCTACTTTTTTTTTTAATGCCTTTTCAACTCTTGCACTTACTTGTTTTTCTTCATCATCATGATAACCTTTATTATCTAAATATTCTTGATGTGAATTAAATGGCATATAAAAGACTTGACCTTCAACATTATGTTCATGATGACCACTGCCACCCATCTCTCTTGCTCTTGCTTCCGCTTCTTCAACTGTTGTATAATGGTCATCCATACCAACAACCTCATATTTAACTTCCATTTTATCAATATCCATTGATGGTTGAGGTTCTGGCATTTCTATATTACTATCGTTAATTGGTAATAAATTAGCTGGAATATAAAAATCATTCATAGCTTCATTTTCTTCCTCGCCATAACTCATAGCTGCTCTTTTTTCATTTGGGCTAACCCACCATGCTTTTGACATTTGGTCTACTACCTTATCCATTTCTTCTTGCAATTCTGGTATAACACTAAAATCAAAATCTAAAAATAGTTTATCACCATACATAGGCACTAACCAACGATTTAATTCATCTCTAATTTTTAACATCTCAGGTATTACACAATTTTGATACAACGCTTTTTTAGCTTCTTTCATATTGTTATATGTACTTGATTCTGTATTATTAAGTAGTTGCACTGGAACATTATATATGTTACATAAATCTTTTATTGATGCATTATATTGTTCTAACAAACTTAAATCACTAGCGTTTAATCCAAAGTTTACCCATGATAATTTTTTAGGTGTTATGATAACATCACCAGCATTATTACTGCCTTGAAAACTAGACCTAAATTTATCTTTCAATTGTTGTGCTTGTACTTCATTTAAATCACCCTCATCACTCATCAACACACCTCTTGCTGTTTGATTTTGTAAATATTTAACACCTGTTTGAACTGCTTCATTATTTGTAGTCATTGACCTTAATCCTGCTTTAAGTGGCGATTGACCATAAAGGTGTGAACCAGTGCCATCATAGTATGGGTTAAAATCTTTTATATGACAAATATGTTCTGATGGTATTGTATAAGAACCATTGTATTCAACTTTATATTCTTTAACAGGTTGCATAATTCCGCCACTAATTATTTCCATAATTTGTGATGGCATAATGTATAGTTCTTTATACTTACTTGCATTTTCGCCTGTTTCAGGTGATAATCCATATATATATCTATTGCCAGTTAATTTACCATACGCTACTATTTCAGACATCCAACTTGAATAAGATTGAGCAGGATTTGGTCTTTCTAATAGTTCATGTAAATCAGTATGTTCTAATTCAACTAAAGCGTGTTTCTTAATCATATTGGCTTTATGTAAAATACTACCATCAACCATTCCGCTTGTCATTGCTTTATATTTTTTTAATTCATTTTCATTTACCTTTTCATAAATCATAAATGGTATTGTTGAAGATGCTTTTGTAATAATATTTACTAATGAATATACTGTTGCATTTTTTCTATAACCCTCATCAATATATGTAGTATCATTCTCAGGATTCCACACAACAGATTCGCCTAAATAATTATAAATCGCCCTGTTATATTCCTTTGCAGTATTTTGTGTGTATTTAACTATAAGATTCTTTAATCTGTCATAAAATGTAGCCATTTAGATAAAATTTTATGTAAAAATACAAAATAATAAATTTGTATATTATATCACAAAGAAATCATATCTATTTTTATATCTTGAATAAGTACAATAACGCAATGCATCTGTAAGGTGATTGTTTTTATCAACAGGTTTGTTAATGATTGTGCCATCTTTTAGTTCTTCCCATAAATAACTTTGTTGTTCTTTTTGTAGATTTTTAGATTCTAAAGAACATATAATATCAAACTCTTTTAATAATGATATACCAGCATTTATAGAACCCTGTCCTTTTATTGCAGGTTTTGCTAATATTCCCATTTGTCTAAGTTCTTCAATTGATTTTGGTTCGGCACTATCACAATACATAATATAGTTTTCTAAATTATTATCTTTTATAAAATTAGCAATGTCTTTATTTGTCATTCCTTTTTTATAACACAATTCATGAACATATAATTTATCATTTTGTTTTGCAACTTTTAGTATAGCACAACTGTCCATAGAAAATCCGAAATCACAACCAATTACATAATCATCTAATTCTGGAAAATCTTTATGTGGAATGTAATTCCAATTTCTAAATATTTGTCGTTCACTAAATACAGCCCTTTGACCTTCACCATATACACGCCAATACTCAGGGTCTCTATCTCTTAATCTTTCTATTTCTTGTATTAATTCTTTAGGTAAAAACTTATTGTCTTTATATGTTGATGTATATAATTCAGCATCATCTCGTTCACACAAATCATAAATCCAATGTATTGGGTCTGATGGATTAAAGTCAATCATAATGTTTTGTCTAGTCCTCATTGCTATTTGTCTATATTCCTCTAATAACAATTCATTGCCTTCATTGAGCCATGCAATGTCCCTAGCAGAACCCCTAATCTTTTGTGAATCATCAGCACTAAAGAACTCTAAAGTATGCCCATTGTAACTAAATGTATTTTCTGATTTATTAAACACACCATCCCAATACAGACCTGTTTCCTTAGATATATTTAAAAAGTCCCTTAAAACCGACCTTTTTAATGCTGGTAGGGTTTTTCTAATAATACTTATTGTAATAGGTTTTTTTAGTGATGTAATTAAATACAAACAATATTGCATTAATGAATATGTTTTACCTGACCTAGAACCGCCCTGAAATATTTTTAATCTTGCTTTTGAATTATATGCTTCGTAAAATTGCTTATTACAAAATTGTTCTATTCGTTTTCTATTGCTGGTTTCCATTCATAAATTTTACTTTGAGCATCAACCTCATGACTTATTTCTTGCCTTTCAATATACCCTCTTTTTTTTCCTTTAGTTTTGCAATAAAATATAATACTAGTAGTGTCCCCATCTTTTATTTTTTTATGCAATTGTGATTCAACAAAATCTAATGTCTGGTCTTGAATATCATCAACAGATTTTTTAAAATCTTTGTCATTGTTATACCAATTATAATAAGTTGCACGAGCCACTTTAACTTGTTTACAAGCAGCTGTAACAATGCCTAAATTATTTTCTAATGCAGATATTAGTTTCTTTTTTATAGTGTCTGATTTGTCCATTTTCATTAAACAAATTTAAACAAAAAAAAAGCACCTAAATAAGTTACTTAATTTTCAAATGGTTTTTATCATAAATATGCTTATATAAATCCCATATTTTACTACTTGCTTCCCTTTGATTCTTATAATGTTTAGCTGATTTTTGAATTTTACCATTGTTATCTATTTCTAAATAACATTTTCTACTATTCTTGATAGGTACTATATAAATTTTTAAACCCTTTTCTAAACACCATGATTGTGCTTTAAAATAAATGTTCATTCTATTTCTTTATAAATTAAATTTAAATCTTCGTGTTCTTCTTTCATTTTTTCAATATATAATGCAAAACCTAAAAACAAATAATTAATTGCATCACAATATCTTGATTCTATTGGCTCTGCTTGGTGCATATTAGGATTTGTAGCATGACTTAATATTGATTGTATATGTTTATGGAAAAACACACCCCACACTTCTTGTGGTTCTAATTTTAAATGTTTCGCTGTTGATTTAAAATTATATAAAACATCCTGATTATTGTTTGTGTATTCAGGTTGTTTTTCATTCATTATCTTTTGACAATGACTTAATAATTGTTTTCTAAGTTCGTTATATTGTTTATAATCCATAATTAAAAAGGTATATCGTTATCTTTTATTACTTGTAATTTTTTATAATTATCATTAATTTTTTTATAAACACCACCATTTTTAAAATCAGGTGCTATTTCAAAACATCCTAGTTGTCCATTTTCTTTTCGCTTTACTTTCTCAACATAAATCTTTACAGAATCAGAACCATAGGTTGTTTTTTGTCCAATGCATCTATATGCAATTATTCCATTATATGCTTTATTAAAAAAATCTGCACTACCTGAAATATCATATAATGTTGGTTTTTTATATTGACCACCTTCACTTTCAATTTTTCTTGGATGTGCCACTAGAAATAAATGTGTTTTAGTTTGTTGGCAGAATTGGGTTATTTGACTTAGTAATTTACCTACATAAGTAAAATCTCTTTGTGCCGAATGGTCAAGCATATTATATGGGTCAATAACACAAACATTTATGCCTTTTTGTAATACAAGTTCTCTAAATGCTTGTAGTATTGATTTTAATGTTAAATTTTCTAAGTCAATTTTAATCCAATAAAAATGTTCTTCTATAAAATCTTTAACATCATTTAAATCATCATTATTACAATTCTTTTGTTTTAATTTATTAGCTATTCTTTTAATATGTCCTTCATAAGGAAATGATTCAGGTGAAAACATTGCACACCTAAAACCATACATCATACTTAAATTACACAATACTTGGTCTAGTATATCTGATTTGCCACTATTAGGTATGCCACTTACAACAGACCATTCACCCATTGATAATTTAAAATAATCAGATGAACCAGGTAGTCCAATATCATAATTTTTAATACCATTTTCATTATAGTTCAATACATTTTGCCATATATTATGAATATTAATAACACCTTCCAGTGGAAAATGTTTACCATTCTGAACTATGTTCCTTAAATCTTCTTTTCCTAAATTAACTAATACCTCATTAGCATCTTTATAATCACCAAAATCGACATATTTACATCTATAATTACCTAATCTTCTTGCAAGTTCATTCCTTAATTGTAAACCTGCTTCATCATTGTCGGTGCATAAAACAATTTCTTTTTTATTATCAAAATATTCAAAACAATTATCTAAATATTCTAATCTTTGATTGCCTTTACTAGCACCATTTGGAACGCTACAAACATTTGATAAACCAACCTCATGTAAACTTAAACAATCAATTTCACCTTCAACTATATAACATCTTTCAATATCTTTTATATTATTTAAACCATAAAATATTAATTCAGCACCACTGACCATTTTAAAGTTTTTTTCACTATCTCTAAACTTTACATTAACAATATCATTATCACGATAATAATTAAAATTAATACATCTTCTATTAGATTGTACTTGTGGCATATATTCTAATGATTCGCCTATTTTATAATGCAATAATGTTGGTTCGGTTATTGCTCTATTTACAAACCATTTTTTTACCCTATCATTTAAGTTTAAATTAATTTTTGGCGGTATTATAAATTCTTTTTTCTTTTTAAATTTTACATTACCAGTCCAACCACAATTATGACAATTATATAATCCATTGTCAATATCAACACTCAAACATAAATCTCTTTTATTTTTTCTTGTATGACTACATTTAGGGCATTTGGTTTTAGTGCTACCATTTTGCCTTTTAAGTACAATACCTAAATTTTGTAATTCCACTAAGTGATTCATAAATATTTTTTAAATATATAAAATTTTTTTATATTATAAAGTCAATTTTTTAATTTTCCACTTTTCAAGTAGTTTATTTAGAAATGATTTTAAAGGTTTGTTACAACAATACCATTTACCATTTACATAATAATTTCTAACCCAACATTTAATTAAAGGAATATCAATTGTTTCATCTTTAAAATTATGTTTTACAACAATTGCAATAGATTCTTTAGTATGCCAACTATTTACTAATCTTTCTAAAACTAATTTTTGTCCTGTTGGTAAATTGTTACCTATTTTTTTGACTTCAAATAATATCAATGATTTATTATTAAATTCTAAAACAGCATCAATATCGGTTGGATGTATTTTATCATTACCAACACCAGCAAAGTCAATAGCTTGTTTTACTTGGTTACTATTTCTAATTAGTTTTTTCATTTTTTAAATAATTTATAACTTCTTTTATTTCTAATAAATCTAATATTTGACTTAAATTATATTCATTTAGTTTAGTTGTTTTAGTTATTGCACCTAGTTTTTCTTTGCCATCAATATCTTTATATATTTTAAATTCAATAAGATTTTTAATTTTATTATATGCAGTTGGTCTGTTATACTTTTTATAATCTTCATAAAATCTATTTATAAATTTAATTCCATTTTTATCATTATTTCTTAGCTTAAGTAATGTCAAAAAATTGTTAGACCAAAATTGATTTTGTCTAGCATATTTACAAATCTTATATATATCTTTTAAACTAAAATTATCTAACCTAATGCATTGGTCTAAACATTTAATCCATTTATCTTTTTGTGATTGATTTTTAGGTATGTACTTACTATCAAATAATTTAATAAAATGAGGCAATGCATTACTTATATTATTTATATTATTATTACTAGTATTACTTTGTGTTGGATTTTCCGACATCGGTTTTTTCCGATTTCGGTTTTTTCCAACTTCGGATAGTATATAATTATAACCTTTAAACTTGCCTTTGTCTAAAACTCTTTCCCTTATTAAATAACCACTATCTATAAGTTCATTAATCTTAGACCTTATAGCATCACGACCTTCTTTAAAATGCCCTGAAATAAATTCTATTGTTATTTGTTGGTCTGATTTATGTGAAAACAACCATGCATATAAACCTGTTGCACCTATTGAAACACCCCTATCTCTTAAAAGATTATTAGGCACAATAGTAAAATTATCAAACTTTTTGGGTTTGATTATTAGATTATATTTCATAAATAGTTTTATACCTCATCAACAAGTCCCATGATAGTATCACAAAACATTCTTAACTTAATATAGATTTCAGTAAATTCTTTAAATGTTATTTTTTCTTCCTCAAACAAATTCCATAGCAATTCAATTAAAATATTAAATTCACTTTCACTTGCTTCCCCTACATATTGATAATTATATTTAAAATCAGATGAACAAGTTGTTGTCCAACGAACTTTTTGTGTTTCTTCATCAAAATAAACTGACCTACTAATTGACATTTTTAAAATAATTATCTATAATTTCTATACATTCATCAAAGTTATTTGACCAAATAGCTTTCCAATTTGCATTTTCAAGAGATTTAAGCCACTTTAATTGATTCTCTGATGGTTTGTTATAACCTACTTTTAATTCAATCGCTAATCCATTATAATTTTTGTTAGGCGAAAATATCATAACATCTGGCACACCTGGTTTAGAACCTAAATATTTCATTTTATATCTTTCAAATGGTGTTCTTTTGCCTTCATTACTAATGTGCGTGAATAATGATTTTGGATATTTATATTGCAGATATGTCATTACACTGTTTTGCATTTTATCTTCTTTGCCTAAATATTTGCTAAAAGGATTAGCCATAAAGTTTTTTAACAAAATTAAAAAAAATTAATCCAAATCAGCTAATTTATAAATAAGTTCAGTTAATTCCTCTATTTTACTTTTAAGTTGGTCGTTCTCTAAAAGCAGAAAATTGTAGTCCCTAACAAGTTGATTTAATGTTATTTTTGGTTTTGCATCATCCATATTAGGATTAAATTTACGCATTAATGAGTTATACATTGTAGTGTTAATTGGTCTGCAATGTATCATGCCATCTAATTTACTTATACCATTCATTACAGTTGCGTGATTTTTACCTAATGATTTTGCAATTTCATGTAATGAATATGTTGTATATTTTCTACATAAATAATAGTAACAAGCCCTAGCAAACACATATCTAAATTGTCTTGTGTTTTTACTTATATCTAACGAAAAATGTTCTTCAACTACTTTTCTATATTTTTGCATTATATTCTTATTAGAAATGAACCATCATCTGCAACATCTCTAGGTTGATAAGATGTTATCTGTCCAGTTAATTTATAATTTTTCCATTGTTCAAATGCTTCCTTCCATGCTTTGCGACCCTTCTCAATAGATTCATCACACAATGCATGAACAACAATTGTATAAGGTGCTTTGTCCTCACACACTATAAATCTAAATGTATCAACACCAAGCATATCCATGTAAAATGCAGCTTGAATGTGGTAACCAAATTGCCTTACAACTTTTGTGAAATCTTTGTCGGATGCTGTTAATCTTGTTTTTTTTACATCAGCAATAAAACCCTCTACATGATTTACAACATCTGGTCTAACCCTAACTGGCATACCTTCATGTTCTAAATAGTGTGATAATTCCTTTTCACCTTTTAAATATTTTTTTGCTAAAGGATTAGTGTCAATTCGCTTCATTAAATTTTTTATAACATCATACTGGTACTTTTGTAAAACAATTTTACCTTTTGCCTTTTGCTCAAACTCTAGTTTTTTTGCCTTACCAATCTTAGTTCTCAAATCAAACTTTTCTGTCATAATTTCGTAAATGTCAAAAAAAGTATCAGGTTCTAAAATAGCTGTGTGTATAGCTGTGCCTAATTTCATTGCTTCCGATTCAGTATGTTTTTGTGTTAAATAATATTCAATACCATATTGTGCTATGGTCTTTAAACCACTTGCAGAAATTGAATCATGGCTGTGGTAAATGTCATTACTGTCTTTTTGTATTATCATTTTAACATTAAATAAATTACTATTAATATAAATGCCATTACACTAATAAAATAAACTTTTTGTGTTTCACATTCTTGTTTTGGGCTGCGACCTTGATTACTTCTATATTGTCTTTTTTTCATATTTTTTAATATTGTTTTATTTTTAAGCTTGTTCTTCTAGTCTCCACCCTTCTCTAGGGTCTAAACTTATTTGCTTATCGTTGAATGCTTCTATTAAAAGTTTTGCTGTTGGCTCTGCTAAACTTGTTACTTCATCACATTCAAACCAGTACCCTACTTTTAAATATAACCAATACTGATATTGACTTACTTTCTCAATTGTTTTTTTGTTTTTAAAATCATATTCGAAGTAAACATTATCTTCCTCATCATCTCTAACCACTGACTCTACTAATGGGTGATTTTGTAAATCTTTTAATGTTCTTACTTTTTTTTGTTTTATTGTATTTTCCATATTGTTTTATTTTTAATTATTTAGTTTTAGTTATTATGTTATCACAATTCTTAATATGTTTAAGGGTTAATTCTCCTATTCTTAATTCTTTAGTGCAATTTTCATAATTGCTTATTAATTTGTCTCTATGCTTATCTACTAATGTCTCTATAAGCATCAATTCATCTTTTGTAAATTTAATTTTTGTGTAATTCATAATGTTTTTTATTAATTAGATTACTAATATATAATAAATTTTCTAATAAAAAAAATACTTTAAAAAATAAAAAATATTTACAGAGGGAATTTTATTCTAATGCACTTTCTTAAGTTTTTAATGCTAGGATATGACAAAACACATAAAGTGTCTTAAAACGCTTCTTAGATAGCTTAAAATTGATTATAAGATTTAACACAAAGGCAAAAAAAAAGGCAACCAAATGGCTGCCCTCTTTCCCAAATTGCTGCTTTAGAAATCTAGTTCATCTGCATTTGGTGAATCACCAGCAGTTGCTTTTGATTCATTTTTTGGATATGGTTTTTGGATTTTAATATTTAAAAATGTATTACCATTTTTGTCTTGTTTTCTCCAAGCAGCTATTTCTGCTGGTGTTCCATCTTCCAACTTACCTTTTCCTTTGTAGTCAGGTTGTTTAGAACCTTCCTCTTTGTATTGATTTGGAAATAGTGAAAACCATCCAGGTTCGTGTGTATATTCTGTCATAATTATAATTGATTTTGATTTTTATATTGATTTACTTTCTTAGTTTGATTATTTACAGCATTAGCCATTTCATTAGCACTTGCTATTGCAACATCAATTCCAATACCTAAATAACCTAATGCCCTACCTAAAGCGGATGTATAACCATTTTCAACAAATGATGTTTTGTTGATATAACTTGAATCTCTGTATTCTTGTGCATGAGCCGAAGATATTATATTATTTTCTTTGTCTAATATAGACACCTTAAATATACCTTCTTTGTCATTTAATTCAACAAGTTCTTCAAGTATTCGCCAACCTTTAAATATAGGTTGCTTTCTAAAATATATTAACCTTTCGTTTACTGTAATATATTGTTTTCCTTTAATGTTTACTGATTTCATAAATAGTATTATTAATTTAAACTAATTTGTCCATTGACACAAAGCCCTCGTTTTTCAATGTCTTAATTTCAGAAACAGTAAATGTGCCTGGATTATTTAAACGACTTGAAAGAGTTGGCATTGTGCAATTTAGCATCTTGCATACTGTATATCTTTTTAAACCCAAATCTTTTAAATCTGTTTCAAAATGATATTTAAAATATATTTCTTCCATAACTTTATTTTGACTTACAAATATATAATTATTTTTAAAAATAAAAAAATATTTAAAAAAAAGAACTCCCATTTTAATTAAAAAACAGGGTTTCCGCAGCAAACAGGAAAAGAAAAAAGTTTAAAATTTTGTTAAGAATGATGTTGTAACATCATCATTTTGATTTGGTATGTGCATCACTACACTATACAAATTACGTTTTACATTATATGTTATGCTATCTAAATAGCAACTCACTGGCTCTTGTAAAACACCTGAGCCAAAATTAATCCACACTTTATTATGCATACCAATAGGGTCATTTGCATTGTTATATAAATCACCTTCATATCTTACAAGAAAATCTCTAAAATCATTCATGACTTGTTGTGTAATAATTTCTTCAACGCTTTTTAAATAATTAGTTTTATCTCTTGACCTATAAAAATCACCAGGTATTTTGCCATAAAATTTATTAGTTAAGAATAAATCACCTAATACTTTTATACCTGAAACATCAACTGTTCTTTTTCTAGCATTTTCTAATAAATCAAAAGACTCAAAAAGTGGTGTTCTATTACCATCATCATCTATATATTGTTGTTCTAAATTTAATGAATCGTAAAACATTGCTGTAAAACCACTTGTAGATGAATCTTGAAATGCACTATATAATGATAATTGTAAATTCCATGCACCACCTGGCAAAGATGATATGTTAAAAGTATAACTTTTCCATCTTCTATTTGTAACAACATCAACTGTATTTTTTGTATCACTACCAACCCAATTGTTAGATGCTTCAGACCAATATTGTGGCGCACCTGCACCAGGTCCTTCACCTGTCAATTTTAACTGGTATCTAAAACCCCTGTCAAGCGCACTCGTTGAATCAAAATATACATTCATTTTTAATTTATATGCAATATGTGAAGCTGAACCAGCACTGTAACCACTACTTTGGCAAACGACACTTGTAGATGTATTTGCAGTTTGTACGCTTGTTGTTTTTACGCACCTATCACCCTGAAACATAAAATCAGTAACTATTGTGCTATTAGTTAAAGTCCAGTTAGTAGAGCCATGTTCAAATCCAGGATTAGATATTACATTAGTATTAAAAAATCCAGCCATGTCGGCTTCCATAGAAAACTGTCTCAATGGTCTTAAATATTCTTTTGTTAAATTATTATTTAAGGGTTGTAAATTAGTAGGCACAACACTTAAAATATTTACTGTTGATGTTGATTGATAAACACCACTAGAGTTATATATAAAATATTTAATTGATTCAGTGCCATTTGATTGTAAAGATGCTGTCTCTGCTGCCCTAATGCCAGTTGGTATTGTTCCCCCATTAGCTGTTGTTGCAGAACTATCTTTTACAGATTGCTCACTATAACTAGAATTATTTATAATATACCATTTGCCATAACTTTGAAAAATCCTAGCGTTAGTAAATTTTAAAATTTGTGCTAAAACTTCTTTAGCAGTTCTTAAATCAACACCATCTTTTAAAAAAGAATTTGGTGATGCACTTGCTTGGTCATAAAATGTATAATCAGAACCACTTGCACCATTTTTTTGTATATCATTAGAAATATATATATCTAATCCTAAGTTTAGATTTGCTAGAGAATTATGAATGTAATACATTAAATCTTTTGCACCTGTACTAGTCAAGTCTATTGGTGCTGTAAAACCACCTAAACTTCCTAATCCATCATAACCTTTTAATGTTATACCAAAAGGTTTTGTCGTTACCGCTTCTTTAAATTGGTCTGTTAATAACCAACCCTGCCAATATATTTGATATGAGCCACCACTATCTTTGTAGTATATAATTATCTTATACTCTCTTTCATCCGCTTCATAAAAATTATCATAGTTAGATGTTGCTGTATCAAATAAATTTATTGAACAAGTAGAACCTATAATTGGGTCATAGAAATCATCATTACCTGACCATTCTATTTGTAAAGGGTCATTAGTTCCTGTTAGTGCTAAAACACTTCCTGAATAACTATCTTTTAAGATTTCTATTTTTTTACCCTTTAGGTTGTCATCAACAAACTCTAATCTATATTTAACACCATAAGCCATTAGTTAATCCTATCTCTGTTTCTATTTGCCCTTTGTAATGCAACAACTAAATCTTGACCTCTTAATGTAAATTCACCCCCAACTTGTACTTTGCCACCACCATTATCGCCAATCATTGACCTTAATCTGTCTAGTGGTGCAATTACTTCAGGGTTACTTCTAGCACCTGGATATTCACCCATTAATCCTAATGTGGGTGTGCTTACTATTCCGCCTTTTGCAAAACCTGTTATAGCACCAAAAATACCCTTAAAACTTGTTACAGTTTTACCAATTTTACCGATACCAACACCCCCTAAAAGAGTGCTTAATACTAATGCTGCTGCTGCTGCTGCAACTAATTTTTTTATTAAACCTAAAATAGATTTACCTAATGTTTTGAAAAAACTTTCACCATTCATCATGCTTTCAAAAGCATTAGCAAATGCGTTCATAATTTCTTGACCTAAAAAAGTCATAGCATTACCAAACTGAGTTATTTTTTCTTGAATTGGTGCTATTGTTTCAGTTAATAAAGTACCTGTAATTTCTGTTTGTTGTCCTAAAGTAGCAAATGCAGCAGTAGCACCTTTAGTACTAACACTTAATTGATTAACCCTTTCAACATTTGTTCTAAGATTTTCATTATTTGTGTTAATGTTTTCATTAGTTGTACTTAACTGATTGTTTTTTGTAGTATCAACAACTTGTTCCTCTTTTTTTAATTTAATAAAATCTTGTAGTAATTTAATTTGTTCACCAGCTACATTATTTTCCTTTTGTATGTCTGCGGTTTTTCTTTGAACACCATCAGCATCTTTTAATAAAAATTTTCTTCTTGTTAAACTAAGTTTATTGTTTTCATCTAAAATTTCTTTATTTGCTTTAAAAGTTTTATTGAGTTTAGCTAATTTTGTTTGTGCTTCATCAACAGTTAAATTTTTTAAATCATCATTAAATGCTTCTAACTTAGCAGCATCAGATGCTTTTTTTAATTTTTGTAAAGCAGTAACAACACCAAGTATTAAACCAGCAACAAATATAAATGGATTTGCTCTCATTGTTTTATTTAACAATTTAAATGCGGTTTTAGCTGTACCCAAAGCACCAGCTATTGTGCCTAATGCGCTTATCAAACTTCCAATGACCATAAGAACTGGTCCTAAAACAGTACCGACAATTACTATTGTACCAATAAATTTTTGTGTGCTTTCTTCTAAGTTGTTAAATTTCTTAAAAGCATCACTAACAAACTTTGCCAAATCTTGTAAAACAGGTAAAAGTGCTTCTAATAAAACAGCACCCATTTCAGCAAATGATTCTTTAGCTTCGTTTAATGATTTTGTTAATCTAAATGATGCAGATTTACTTGTTTCTTCAAATGCTTTTTGTGTGTCATTTTGTGTTGCATTTAATGCTGCAAATATTTTTTCAGTTGCTTCAGCATTATCACCTGTTAAATTTAAAACAGAAGATAATGCCCTAACATTTGGAAAAACTTTTTGTGCTGCTTCACTATTGCCATCAAAATTTTCTTTTAAAGTATTTAAAACACTTAATAAACCTTCATCTTTAATTTGTTGTCTTAACCCTTTAGCACTTAAACCAAATTCAGCTAATTGTTCTTCTGCTTCCTTACTAGGTTTTAACAAACTATTTAAAACACTTTTTAATTGTGTTGCACCAAGCGCTGCGTTTGTACCTGTTCTTGACATTGCAGCCATAGCAGCACCAACTTCGTGAAATTGCACACCCATTGCACTTGCGGTTGGCAACACTTGTCCCATTGAACTAGCAAGTTCTTCACTATTTAATTTACCTTCCCTAACCGAAGCAGTCAATACATCAGTTGCTTCAGTAGCTGTTAAATTACTTTTTGCATAGGCGTTCATTGCAGATGTTGATAAATCAGCAACAGTTGCCACTTCACCCAATCCAACAGCACTTGCCTTTAAAGATGCTTGTAAAACAGACATTGCTTGTTCACCCCTTAGACCTGCTGATGTTATAAAAAATAGTGCATCTGCGGCTTTAGAACTACTAACGCCTGTTTCAACAGCCATTTCTCTAACTTTTGAACGCATTTTATCAACATCATCACCTGCAACACCTACTAAAGATTTTATTTTAGTCATTGATTTATCAAAATCAACTCCCATTTTAATTGCCGCACCACCAGCTAAAGCTAATGGCATACTCACCCTAGCTAAACTTGCACCTGCATTTTTTATGCCCTGACCAAATGCTTTTAATCTAACACTTGCTCTATTTAAAGCAGCATTTAGTTGAGTAGCATCACCAGTAATTATATATCTTAATTTTTGTTCTGCCATGTAGATTTATTTTTACAAAAATACTAAATATTAGTTTAAAGGTTTGAACTTGGCTTTTTTAACTTTCTTTAAAAACTTTTCGTATTGTTCTCTTGTAGATTTTGGTTTACCTCTTTCTAAGTATGTATCTTGTGGCAATGAAAATAATTTATCAGGTACTATCATTTGAGACCTTTTAGTACAATTGACATTATATATCATTGTAGATAAAAATCTTGTGCGTTCCCAATCTAAATTTTGTTTAATTAAATATGATTCACCAAGTAAATGAACCTCTTTCCATGTGTAATTCCAAAAATCATTTGGATTTATGCCAACCTGACCAATGTAAAAATCTGTTAAAGTGTTCCAATCAAGTTGGCTAGTTACTTTCCCTTTTTAGTAGTGTTTTTAATATTTCTGTCAATACCAGCATTTAAATCATTACCTAAAATTCTTGATTCCATCATTGCATTAACAACATCATTAATTTTTTCACCATCAAAATCCTCTAGCCACATACCAACTTTAAACTCATTGTAATCAATTTCATTACCTTCTTCTTGGTCATACGCCAATAATGCAGAATAAATTAAAGTACGAATTGTTTTTATTGAAACGCCTTTTTCAAATAATGTACTTAAACCATCTAATGGTATGTTTAATAAATCTGTAAAGTTTGCCCAAAAGTTCATGCTGAAATGCATGGTACGATTTTTACCGCCTATTTTTAAGGAATAGTAACCTCGTTTCTTGTTTGCCATAATATTAATTTAGGGACAAAGATAAACAATGTCCCTGAATTATTTAATATTTTAATTCTATTACTATGAATTAACCGCTTGTGAAATAGCACCAGTACAAGTAATCGTTCCTGAATAACTTACAGGCGATTCCATTTCAGCAGATATTTCGCAACTTGAAATAAAACCCTCACCAGTATATAAAGTGTCTCCAGTAACAGCAGTTGCAAAACTCCAATCAACTTTAGTTCTACCTAATAAATAAGTAGAAATCTCATCAGCACCAGCACCATCATCATAGGCAACTAATCCTTCAAATGATATTTCACCGCTTTTCACACCAGCTATAACTTCTGCAAATCCACTTGAATCTTTTGAAGTTGCTTCTGGCATATCAACGCTAAGTGATAATGTTGCAGATGTTGTGTGTCCTAATGCAGCTAGAGTGCCACCATCAGTGATAACTTTTAGAATTAAATTTGTTCCATTAAATACTCCAGTTGTAGCCATAATTTTTAATCTTTAAATTTTTGTAAATATACAAATAAAAATTTATACACTTTCCCACTGCTCTGCTATTGTTTCCCACTGTTCAAATATATTTTCCCAAGTTCTTTGGTCGCCACTTACACTAATAACATCTGTTAAAGTAATTTCAACATTAAATTCACTAATTGATTCATGGTCGCCAACTTCATCAACACTTGTAATATAACCCTCACCTCTAAAAATTAATTTAGGATTTGATGGTTCTTTAAAATAATAAGTATGTTTTTCTCTTGTTATAACATAACCTGAAAACTCATCAAAATTTAATGAATCGCTATAAGAAGTAAAACCATTTACAGAAATTGAACCACTTCTAATACATGGTAAATACTCTGCAAAACCACCACTATCTTTTGTGGTTGATTCAGGTAAATCTAATTGTAAAGAAAATGTAGTATTTTTTGAATGACCAATTACAGTTGTGTCCTTAACTAATAGAAAACTTGTTGCATTGATTAAGGGCATTACTCATCTTTTTTCTCTATTTTATCGTATTCTCCTGTTTGGATATTGACTGTGATTGAGCCATATTTTTCCTCGATTTCTTTGAGAATTTCTTGTTGCTCTTGGACTTTGTTTTTATAATCTTCGTGGGCTTTTGAAACTTGTTCATTAATTGCTTCCATTTGGATGTTAAAAAATCCAAGATTTGATTGAATTTGTAATTTATCATTTTCTGATTTTTGTAATTTTTCTAATTCCTTTTCCTCTAATTTATTTGCCATAATTTTAATTTAATTTAAGACCAATCTGGATGTAAATATTCATCAACAGGATTTTTTTGTAAAGCTATTTGACTATCTAAATTTGCTTTCATAGAATCAACATCTATTCCAGCATCTAACCAACCAACAACATCTGATTTTTTTAAATCAGCGTATTCAATAAATGGGTCGCCATCTTTATATTCAACACTTAAAGTGCCAATTGATGATGCCATAAATTTATCTGGTTCTGAATCATCTTTAGCTATATAAGACCAATGCACTGTATATATAACATTGTCTTTGCCATCTTGCTTTATTTTAGCATCTAATTGATTTATTTTCCAATCGTATGAATTAGCCATAATATTATTTTTTACAAATTTAATAAATTAAATTAACAATTCCCACCACCAATTATTGCACCACTTGAATTTGTTTGTATAAATTTATTTGTTGATATACCTGAAGTGTCTATTACCTGATAAAAACCTGCTGGTATGGCATTAACACCTGTTGAGGATGTATATGCATAGAAAGTGCCATTTAACGCACTTGGGTATGTATTGTTACCATCAGTGTGAAAATACTCTAGTCCTGATGGTAAACCAAACGCACACGCATCATTTGAACTTGATGCACTATATAAAAATTGAAATGCTGTTCTTGCAGCATTTTGGTCATAACCCCTAAACTCTGACATTTGTAATGGGTTAGAACCATCTGGTCTATTAGATACTGGGTTAGCTAAATTCACCGCAGGGTAACTTGTCCCTGAGCCACTTGAATTTCCGCCACTTAATCTTGATAAATCTGATAAAAATATTGGGCTTGTAATAGAACTACTTGATGTATAACCAAAACCTTTTCTTTCCCTAGCTAGTTTTAACATTTCAATACTGCCACTTGTAGGTACTGCCATTATTTAATTTGTTTTTTAAGTTCTTCAACTTCTTTACTTAATTCTTTAACCGCTTCAATTAACAAACCTGTAATGTTACCATAGGCAACTGATTTCATACCCTCATCATCTGTATGAACAACCTCTGGTAATATTTTTTCTATTTCTTGTGCAATAACACCTATTGATTTATTTTGTTTACCAATTTTATTAAACTCAACACCCCTTAAATTATTAACTTTATTTAATGAGTTTTCTAATGTTTTTACATTTTCTTTTACTCTAATATCAGAAAATGCAATAATATCATCTGTGGCTCTTATTTGACCTGTAACATCTAATTTATAACTTGGGCTTGTGTTTCCAATTCCTACGTTTCCACTAGGTATCCAAACTTGACCATCATTTCTAACTATCAATAAACTATTACCTGATGAGTTTGCTGCTTCAAAAGAATAAGCACTTGAATCGTTTGTAGTACCTCGAACCCCTAATTGACCAACAACAGGAGGTCCAACAGAAACTTTTCCAGCAGAATCTATACGCATTCTTTCTGTTCCTGCTCCTTCTGACCCTCCAACTTCAAATATTAAATTAGTTGCATTAGCTGACCAAGTATGTTGTATATGACTTCCAGATGCATCACCGTAAAATAATAATCGAGGATTATTTGTTCCATCACTTACTTTAAACATTGATACAACACCATTACTTGTCCTTTCGACTTGTAATGGGTATGATGGTCCTGTAGTTCCGATTCCTAAATTACCTCCATTAAAATATGAATTATCATTACCATTTAAAACAATCTTTGTAACACCAGCATCCCTAACAGTAATCATACCTCTTGTAACAGCACTACTTGATGCAGCACCCATAGTTGCATTTATAGTGCCATTTGCTGATTTAATAACAATTGATTTATCATCACCAAACGCTGCAATACTACCTGAAACATCTAATTTAACACTTGGCGAATCAGTTCCAATTCCTACATAACCTGTGTTTTGTAAATATATACTATATGTTTTAGCACC
>VTLG01012919.1_pt1 | contig 33821 bp, 27 predicted proteins | sample 4694571 | NCBI WGS metagenome assembly VTLG01 (sample SAMN12604809, study PRJNA352737) | marine metagenome | biome: ENVO:00000447; feature: ENVO:00000209|ENVO:00000569|ENVO:01000036; material: ENVO:00002151; isolation source: viral sequences binned using virsorter ...
AGCTAGATTTGCTACATGATTGCTGATTATAGTGATGGTATCTTCTGTACCTTCAATCTCAGTTTCGTCCTCGATAGTATCAAAATCCTCTACAATAGATAATTGTGCTGGATTGACTGCATACAAATCATCGACAAAAGAATCAAAAGTGTATGGATTTTTTTTCTCAGATACTATCAACCTCACAAACTTATCACTATAAATCGAAAAATCAATCTCCATATCCTCTTGGTAATATATTTTGTGGAATAAAACATTCGGATTCCGAATAAATTCCAATTCTTGTGTTTCCGTATCTAAAATGTGAAACCCCCTATCTGTATTGTAATCAGACCACATCATCTCGTATGGTGTGCCTAGATAATAAACATGACCATCATCGTTTTTTAAATGGAAGTGACCAGAAAAAACCTGATCGAATTTAGAGAAATCTGTCTTCGACAACCCAATATCCGATCTCATACCTTTGAACATCAAAAATCCTACCAATGCCAAATGACCCATTAGCAGTTTAGCATCTGTTTTGTCCAACTCAACGTAAGATTCATGTTCATTTTCCGAACACAGCCATGGTAGTAAACAAATCCTCAAACCACCAAGTGTAATAGTTTCGGCAGTATCATACACCTTCACAAAAGGTGTACTTCCATACAATTCTTGTACCGAATTCAATTTCAGTGTATTCTTGTAATAGGAATCATGATTACCAACCAAAATGCGCGTCATTATGGTATTATCATGAAGTCTATCCATAAAATTCTTACGCAAGTTGTTCAATGTCAAAAATGAAACTGTTTTGCGTTTATCCATTAAATCACCCAAATGCACAACATCCTTGATATTGTGTTCTTCTAAATATGGGAAGAACACTTCACCGAAAAACTGATTAATATGTGATTGGACTATTTGATTATCGTTTCTTGCCCCAAAATGCGTATCCGTAATTAATGCAACCTTCACTCCATAAACCTCTCTAATGACTTTTTGTTTGCCTTCCTGAGTTCTCGTTTCTGTTCCATTTTTCTTTCATAGTCAGCCACATCAAATCCATCATTCGGTTTAATATGATCTAAAGAACTCCTATCATATTCTTCATAAAGTGCCACTGACTGTTCATCTATCATTTTCTCAGATAGTTTATGCCTAATATATGCCTGTTTCTTTTCACGTTCAATTCTACGCACAAAAGCATAATATATAATTTGAGTGAAATAGGCAAATGGATTTTTGGACTTCACTGGATCGAAATTGGAACAGTACTGCAAACAATTCTCAATACCATCCCCGATCATTTCTTCTTTGTAAGTGTAATTCATGAAATTCGGTCTGTTAGATAAATTCATGGCAATATCCACAAAACACTTTCCCATATAATCAGTTGCTGGTGGAAGTTCAATATCAGACAATGGTATCCCATCTGCTAGACCTTGATTTCGGGTCGTCTGTACTGAGTCACAATACTTCACCATTTCTAAATAAAATTTTTTATTATTAATGTAATGTGCTTTCTTTGCCATGAAAAAACCATCCTTAAATATAATTTACCTATATTGTACCATAAAAATTATTATTTGTCAAGCTAAAAAATAGCTTGACATCTGAGTGAAAATATGGTATACTTAGTGTGATGCACTGGAAAGAGGGTATATTACCATTAGAGTGAGAACTTCTTCATTTTGTAGTCAAACTTCTCACTGTTATAGATCTTTATACGTTCAATCAAATGTTTAAGTGTGTAGTTTTGGTAAGATTTGTGTGTGAGATCATCAGCAATATCGAACAGTTTAGCATTCGTTTTCTTATCAGTACGTCTTAATGCTCTACCAATAGACTGTAAATTACGAATACGGGATTTAGATGGACTAGCAAAAACGACATTATTGAGATTCCGAATATTGACACCAGTGCTGTAAGTACCATAACTGGCAACAATAACCACATTATCGTTGTTTTCAGTTTCTTCCCTAATCTTCTCTCGTACATCAGTTTTCACCCCACCATGAATATATCTCACAATTCTATCTTCAAATGCTTCAGACATTATCCGATATAAAATATCACCATGCTTTTCTACCAGTTGATATAGAACCAGAACATTTCCTTTCAGTGCTGAAACCATATTGGTTATAAACTGGTTCCTCTTGGAATTACCAACGAGAAAGTCGATTTCTTGTTTATAGTTCATCAGTTTGACCATTTTGCATTCATCTTCAGAGTAGTTCAACACAATACAATGTACATTCAAGTCTGCCAGAATGTCAGTATCCATCAGCTCTTTGGTTGTGGTAACTTGTTGAACTGGCCCAAATAGACCTTCCAAGACTAATTGATGGGTCTGTGTACCATCCAGAGTGCCAGTAGTTCCTACCTTATATCTGGCATTTACTAATTTGGTCATAATGGAAATCAAAGATTTAGATTTGAATCCATGTGCCTCATCACCGATAACCAAATGAAACCCCTCAAAAAAAGGTTTTTTCAAACGGTGGATTGACTGCCATGTCGAAATAATCACTGGTTTGGTCGTATCTTTTTCATGTCCAGAATATATTCTGTGACAATTGCCCTCAACAGACCATCCATTTATGGCCGAATAATCTTGGAAATCCTTGTACATTTGCTCTACCAATGAAGTTGTTGGTACAACTATCAATGTCGGTAAATCCAAATACCTGACCATCATGTAGATAATCAACGATTTTCCAGATGCCGTTGGTGAAACTAGTAATGATTTTTTCTTGGAAAGTGCGTGTGTGAGTGCATCCAACTGATAATCACGAACCGATAATGTATTTCCTTTGGATTGTAATTGAAGTGAATCAATAAAATCTGATGATATAGTCACTGGTTCATCTTCAAAAGATGTCAAAAAAACTACATGATATGATCTTTTTTGGGCAAAGATTAGTGCATGGTTCAGAAGTCCACTATATAATTTTTGGTCGTAGACTGAATACAATCGAATCTTTCCATCCCAAACTTTAGATCTGTAAGTTGGCATGAATTTATAGCCAGGCACATAAAAAGTGAAAAAATCGCAAAGTTCTTGTGCTACACTAGGTTCACAAGAAATCTTGTTATAAACTTCATCAATCTTTGCGATATATATTGTATTAGGTGACACCACTTAAAAACTTTCTCCATTCTATTGCATTTTTTATGTTCCAGTTCCGATTTTCAACGTTCTTTAGTGTTTTTTCTAAAAAGTCTTTAATAGCACTGACATATTCAACCAAATCTGTTGCCTTTGCTAACTCTGGATCTGCTTTCAGATACATTTCCAAATCCTGTTTTACTACTTTAATGCCGAATGGTGCTTTTTTATATACCTCTGGATCAGCATTGCCAGAATAATACCGATGCTTTTCTAATTTTATCTCGTTGTATCTTTGCTCCACTTCACGTAGATGTAATTTCGTTTTTTGATACATCTTGAGATATTTGTCATAGAGGTAAGGTGTCCTGAGTGATTCTCTATCTAGTTCTGATTCTTCTATAGTCAAATCTTGCTTAGTATCATTATAAAATTCATCCAAAGTTTTCATTTACACCTCTATGTCACTGTTTCTATAGTAAAGTCTGTTATATCAAAAGTACACGTAGCAGCTATAGCTACAATTTCCGTATCCTGTGTTGTAAAATCTAATGATCCTAAATTGGTAGGAAAAATATCTTTGAATTGAATATTCTTATTCGTGTTCATAGAATTGGTTAAGATGTGTAGTGTTGCATCTGAAACTAACCCACCGAAATTTCCCAAACCTTCATCCGTATTAACTAATGCCGTGTTGTATCCTGTAAAATTCTCTGGTGATGTTAAATCTCGCAACCATTTCTGAATTTCCATATAGTTTGTTAAATCTTCATCAACGATGAAAGAAATATCCAACGCACCGATTTCCAGATTATCACCAAAAGTATTAAAATCTCGCATTGGAGATGGTCTTACTACCGTTCCAATCGTAAGATCTGGTATATTGGCACTTTGACAGAAGAAACTCACATTAGGCAGTTTCTTAATCGAAAACCTAAATGAAACTGGTGATAGCACATTGTAATTACTTGGTAGATTCTGCATATATAGTTCCTCCACCTATATTTAGGCAACAAAAAAGGGGAGTCGTGAGATACTCCCCTTTTTGCATGTAACGGTGAAATGCGTGTTACATTAAGTTTGCAACTTTGAATTTTCTGTAATACTGATTGACATTAGCAGTCAATGTACTTTCGTCAGGAGTTCCAGCAGATGCTTCCACGAATGGATTACTTACCAAACCATATCGGGTTTTAAATCCGATTTTCGGTTGGAAAGTCTGCTCACCAGTTGCCCGAACCATTTGTAACGGAACGTATGGACAATAGAATATACCAGCATCGTAAGGTGAAGAACCTTTATAACCGACACAAATAAATTCCTGATCGGTAGCGGCATAATACGGATCTACATAAACTTTGTATTTTCCGTTCAGTGTACCCACAAAAGTATTACCCGTAATACCATCATCGGAGACTGTTCCACCAGCAATAGCACCACCAGTATCCAAAGAACCTGTCATGCTAAGAGCAGCCACTACATCGGCACTGGCAATTATGATATTACCACGTCCACGACGAGTTTCGGTTGCAATAACATTAGCATCACGTTCAATCTGGAAATGCAGACCTTTAAACTTTTCGACAGACCATCGACCATTACTATCCGTATCCAAGTCAAAAGTGCCATCGGTAGTCGTATTGTTCAACGCACCTAATTTGGCAACAGTCAAAACTCTACGCACGATTTCACGATTGATTTCGGCTAGAATTTCAGTTGACAGAATATTCGATAGTTCTGCTTCAGCATCAAGACCATGAACTGCTTTCAAGTCTTGTGCCAATTCAGTCGTGTATTCTGCTTTCAAAGCACGACTTTTAGCAGTTACCGATGTTTTGTCGATGGTGAATGCCATTTCACGGAAATAATCCGTTGCTTGGTTAGTTCCACCAAGTGCTTCTGCTGTAGCAGTCGTCATATTAGCAACTGCATTGGTATCAGCGGCATATGTACCAGCAAAAGGATCGGTTTCTGGAGTATCGGTATCATCAATACCACCAACGGTATCACCAGAATCACTGGCAGAATGTTCCGTTATTGCTTCACCGAATAGTGCTTCGTAATCGTCAACAGTTTGACCATCTTTCTGGACGTAGTTTGATTTCATTGCGAAAATCAATCCTGTTGGCCCAGACATTGGTTGCACACCACAAATATCATAAGCAATGAGATTCGGGGCGGCACGTCTTACTAAACTAATTAACACGGGATCGTAAGTATCAATGTTAGAACCTGAGATGTTATTCACAGGTGCAGCTTCCGTCAGAAGTCCAACGTTACCTTCAGCAACACGTTGTTCACGAATTGCCGTTTCTTGGTTTTCCAAGAGTACTGCTGTAACAGCACGTTTGTAACGATCTGTAATCTTCGGGAGAGCTTCATGATCCAACACAGGTTGCCACTTCTCTTGAAGTTGTTGTGTATTCATTTGCATTTTTTTCTCTCCTAGTTTTTTTATATTTATAAACTTGTTATCTTTGAGTTGATCGTGTCAAAACGGATGAATAAACGTCCATTGACTCTGACAATACTTCAAAGGATTCTTCTTGTTCTTCTTCTTGCTGAACGGGTTCCACAGTTTTGGTTGGGAAATAACTTTCTTTGATCGTTTCTAATTTAGAAACAAAATCAGATTCATCTTCAAACTTAATGCCTTCAGACAATTCTTTGAGTTTTTCCACTTCCGTAACTGTCAAATCAGAACTTACGGATTGCACAATTTCGTGCCTTTTCAGTTCTGCCAACTCTTGCTTCAAACTAATGTTTGAATTCAATTGCTCGTTCAAACTTGCTTTCAGTTCTTCCATCTGCTTGGCGAGTTCTTGTAGAACATCGGTTTTGCTTTCGGGAACTTCAACATAGTTTTCAGTGAAAAGAGTTTTCAACCCACTGATGAAATTTTCAGCAATTTCAGAACGAATACCTGTGTCGATAGCAACTTTGTTGTCTTCAAACCATTGATCGGCAACATAGTCAAAATAGTTGTCTAATTGCTCGGTCAATTCGGTTTTGGCATCGTTTACAGCAGAATCAAACACTGAGTGTACTTCTGCTTCGGCAAGTGCCAGTTGTCTATCAACTTCGTTATTGACAGCAGCCTCAAAGATAGTCGTTGCCTTCTCTTTGAATTCTTCTGACAATTCTTCACCTGTTAGTAACGCACTAACATCGTTTGTTGGGTCATAGGATTCTTCGGTTGTTACACCTTCTACTTCCCTTGCCTTCCAGACACGTTTTAGTGCCGTAGAAAGAGCATCTTTATGATCGACGGACTTAGGTTCTTCACCTATGTCCTTTTCGTCTTTTTTGGTCGTATCTTTTGCCATTTTGATCTCCCCATCAATAGTTCTAAAAATAGCATATTCTTGAACACTTTCTTCACTCGTTACTACAGCCGTATCAGCAGAAACTTCAGAAGGGTCAAAAGAATCTTTAGCAGAAGTATATCGTGCAGCTCTTCTTGCTCTAGCAGCGGCCAAAGCCGAACCCATTCTTTTCAATGGATTCAACCCCATCTTTGCCCTTTTTGCCGATTTCGTTTTAGACCTTTTTTTCTTCTTTTTCTTGAGACTTCCCTGAGTTTCCCCTGCATCTTTTTGTTTCTTCGTCAACTTTATGAATTCATAAATATCAATCGTTCCATCTTCGTTGATTACTATATCAACATTGTCAAAATCGAACTCAGGATCTTCTGCTTTCAATTCGGCAAGAATTTCTTGCATTTCTTCCAAATCTTCTTCAGCAATATCTTCCCAACCATTTTCATCGGCAAGTATTGCTTGAAGTTCATCATCATCTTCAGCATCTTCTTCTTCGAGGATTTCTTCAGTTTCGACTTCTTCAACGGGTTCTTCTTCGGAAGTTACTTCTTCTTCAGCAACTGTTTCTTCCTCAGAAGTTTCTTCATCTTCGGCAACCGTTGGTTCATCTACACTCTGGTCGGCATTGGCAGATAGAATTTGTTGAACTATATCTTCAACACCAGCCTCGGCAGTAACCTGATCTGTGTCAGTTTCTACCGCATCCTCAGAAGCAACGAGATCTGAAAAATCTTTTTCCAATGCTTCCATGTGTATTCTCCTTATATATTGAGTATCTAATAGTTATTTATACAAACTAAAGTTTAGACAAGAATTCTTCAAATACTTGCAATGCCTTCAGTTCACGTTCTTGTTTGGGTACGTCTAATACCTTTTTCATCTGAGCAACTTCATTCTCTTGAATTAGACCATTATTCCATACCCATTCTTTACCTTCCATAATACCATTAACAAAGGCATTAGGTGCAGATGGATCAGCAACAATATCAGCTGCAGTTGCCAAATAGAAATCATCCTTTACTATTTTAGTACCATCTTTTTGTTCTTCCAGAGAACCCATGCCCCTAGAGGAAACTCCAAGTTTAGCACCTTCTTTGAGAATGCTTTCAACAATTTTTCCGTATGGTGTTTCACGCATAACCTTTGCTTTTCCAATCCAATCGTTACCACTTCTGCGTAGATTAGTTACCATGTGAGAAACACGTTCAAGGTTAATAGTTGGCCCTTCTGGATGACCCAATTCTCCGAATGCACGATTTTCCTTGATATAATCCTTGTTGTAACGTTTAACTTCACGTTCAAGAATATTTCTAGGATAAGATCGTTTATTCCTATTTACAGTTTCTGACTGAAGAAAAACCCCTTCAAGATAAAGACTTTTTTTACCGTTGGAACCTTCGTCAATTTCAAAAACCTCTAATTCCTCATTAACTTCTGTTATTAGTTTCATTATTACCCTCTCGATTAATTAGAACTATAATCTGGACGTTGAGTATATCCCGTGACCTTTTTAACTTCAATCAAGAGACTATAACTGGCATTTGAATTGGCCATACCAGCAGAATCTACATTAATATTAGCATCACCCGTGATGACAAGTGGTGCAATTAAACCACGATTGTACCTATTCCAACTACCATTTCCACCAAGGTTAAGTATTACGGTAGAACCATCTTTGACAATTAAATACCCACCACCTTGAATATTCCATGTAATCGCATTAATTGAGATCTGTTGAGTACCAGATCCTAAATTATCACTAAAACTAGCATTAACATCAATTGTTTGTTGTGTTATTCCAGCAGACAAATTCCCTGCTTCTGTTGCCCGAAATAAAGCAACTCCATTGGGATTTGACTGTTCAAACACTTTAGTCATATTTGCCATCGGTTATTCCCCCTCTTGCTCGGTTTCCTTTGGCAAACTTTCAGTAGGTAGATTGTTTAACCAATCCTTTGCAACTTCTGGTTTTCTTAATTCCAGTTTTTGCATAATTCTATCTGCCAATTCTTGTTGGAACAAAGCAGTTGCATCAACCGTATTCCCATCATCTATTGCATCAATAATATCTTTAACTGCCATTGTCAGCTCCTTGATTTAGTAATCTCTGTATTTTATTTATATCAAACTGTTTCTCATTTGTTAAAAGTTGGTTTTCTTCTGCTCTCGGTGGTTGTTGACCATTTCCATTGCCATTGGATGGTTGCATTTCTGGTTGTGGTGGTTCTCCTTCTGGTGGTGGCTCTCCTTCACCTTCTTTTGGTTCTCCACCAGTTGCACCCATAGCACCCCACTCAATTGTGGCTTCTGGTGCTAATTTTTCATCATTCACTTCAGCATCAATCTGTTTTTGCATCTGTCGAATTTCTTTATCGGTCATTTGTAATATGTTCTTTTTGATGTATTCCATAGAGAAATAACGACCAGCATATTCAGCAACTGTACTTAGTAATTCCATCCGCATCTGTAGAATTTCAGCAGTTTTCTGTTCACGATAATAGGAATCCTCTGCCCATTCGTACTGGATCTCATGTTGAATCTTTTCCCAATCTTCCTCTTTGATAATTCCCATCAAAATCAATTGTGCTTTTAGTAGTTGGTCAAAGAATTCGGTGAACTTATTGCGTAACCGATCAATAAACTTACTGAACTTCATTTCATCTCTGGAAATCTCTGATTCTCTGCCAAGTGAAAATCCAGAAGATTGTTCATCCAAACGACTCGATGGTACATTCAGTGATTTGTAAAGTTTAATTTGAAAATAAACCACATCTTCCATTTCACCTAAATTCTGACCACCTTGTAGGGTAGTAATTTCTGTACCACGTCCACCTTCCCTTCGTGGCAACCAGAAATCTTCTAGCATACTCATATGTTTTCGTTCATCTTTAATTTCACCAGTTTCTGCATTATAAACCAATTTATTCCGATATTGACTCATGGTATCCCGTAGATACTGCTCTGCCTTTGCTTTGGGTAAGTTACCCACGTCAATATAGAATATTCTCCGTTCTGGAGCCCGACTAATTCGATAAATGACTAGTGCATCTTCCATCATGGTCAACTGGTTCAATGGTTTAATTGCCTTATGCAGATACCCCAATGTATTCATTTTTTTATAGTCGAATTGACCACTGGTCACATAGGCAATGGCATCAGGCATTACTTTAATGCCTTCTTGAACAGTTGAATCTGGTCTGGTTGCCTTTTCATTATATACAAAAAATTCCTCAACCTTTTTTACCAACTCTGCACTATTGGCTTTTTCTGATCTTACTTTCTGTACTTCCCTAACTTTCCTGATCTTTCTTGGATCTACGTACCTGAGTTCTTGTATACCACGTTTCTTACGTTCTTCGTCGATAATAATGTGATAATATAACCTACCATCAATATACCATTTCCTAAAGATTTCATACCCCTTCTTATTGAAATCCAATGCCTGTACAATCTTATCCCATGCTTCATGGATTTTCTTTTTGACGTTATCAGGAGCTCCAAGTTCATTCAAATCGAGATTTATTGCATTTTCTTTTTCTTCTGATACTACGATTGCTTCGTTTACTATCGCATCAATTGCCATATCACACTCTGGATGGATAGACATTTCACGATATTTGTTAATAAGTTCAACCTCGTTCTTGATTGAACCATCCATATCAATGTATTGACCAAAAGCACCACCAGCTGCAACACCTAACGCACCATCATCATTTTCTGGGGGTGCAAAGGTCTTCAACTGTTTCTTTGCTCTTGTGACTTCAAATCCGAAAAATTTTGCCATAATAGTACCTAAAAGTGGGGGGAAGAATCCCCCCAATAGTTTTTAGTATTTATCTAACCAAATCCAAAATTGAATTTACCAGAGAAATCACCGAGAGGTGTATCCACTTGGAATGAGGTTTTGATTGCAGCTTGACCTGATTCATCAAAGGTAGTATCTGCGGTTTCCCACCATGAGAATGCCCATGTTACCGCAAATTCTTCGATGGCATCATTGTTATCCCAACCCAATTCTATTGGAGCAATTGTGATAGGAAAGCAATCAACCATAGAATACTGCCTAATCGGTTTACCTGTTTTGGAGTATTGAATAATCTCTGCATTACCAGTATAGTTTTCCTGATTAGAAGATGATGCTAAATTATCTGCTTTTCCATTAATTAGTTCTGCCCAAGATTCAACAAATCTTCTAACTCTGAAATCTTCATCGTTGATGATAGTGGTTTCCCAATCATCAAAAGTGGTATTACCAGCAAGTTTGAGTACCCTACCCATGTAAGGAACATCAATAGGCCCAATATTTTGGCCTGGGATTGCACTAGTCTTAACCATGAATGGAACAACTGACGTTGCACCAAAATCCCTTCCGTCAAGTCCTGGCGGGTTATTGATCTTAACCGCAAACAGGTTAGGTCTTGCACCCCCACCAGCAAGAGATTTACTAAATTCGTTTATATTCATTTGTATTCTCCTATGTTATCTCTATTTATGCCGATGCTACTTCAGAAAATGCAACACCCGTTCCAACAGCAACAAAGTTTAATTGGATAAAGTTAATTGAACGTGCTGGTTTGATGAAAATATCACCAATAAATTCGTTTCTATCTATGACATCACCAGTATTGTTACTGGTATCACAAACCACCAAATAGTCTTGAATACCACGTTGTGCTTTAATTCCATTCAAGAATGGTTCGACCATGTTGCGAAACGATGCTCTAGTGAATTCATCATTGAATTCAAACAACATAGACTTGGCTGCTCTGGAAATTGATTTCTCAAGAACTATAAACAACCTACGCACATTGATTCGATCAAAGGCACTTGGTTTTTCTAATAGTGTTTTATCACCAAACAATAGTGTACCTTGGCCAGGCATTGCAACTACTGGATTAACTCTTGCTTTGTAAAGTTTATTTCGATCTGCATTAGTTGGATTCAACCACAATTTTACTACATTCTTGATCTGTCCACGACTGAAACCAGCTGGACTCCACCAAGACGCATTAGAATTATCAGTTTGTACCATCAAACCAGCAATATCACCATTCAATGGAATGTCAACATACTTATCTGTATAACGATTATATGTTCGTTTCCAACCAGAATCAGCAAAACCATAAGATGAACTGGTAAGTTTATCTGCCCAATCTTTAACATCCCCTGCTTTAGTTGTGGAAATTGCATTACCAATAACAGCACCAGAATTGGGTGACATTGTTACTACACAGTCCTTTCGATTTCCAGCAATAGTCAGCAATGCTTCTGCTAATAGTGCGTCTGTATCTGCACTATTTGCTTCATCAACACCAGTGATTAAAAGACTAACATCAGATGTATCAACATCGTCAAATAAATTATAACCCTTTCCACTAGCAGTTCTATTGGAAAATGTATTTCCATCAGCAGTAGCATCAACACCACCCGTTAGAGTAATTGACTGTACAGCAACTGTATTATCAAATGGTGTTGAAGTGTTGGAGTCCTTTCCTTCCCAAGCAGTTGCTCCAGAAACATTATCCCATTGACCTGTACCATAGATATACTGTGAATCCCTCCGTAGTACATCTTTCCAATAGTTACTATTACCCTGTGCATCTTTAGCATCTGTTGCTAAAGAAACTGCTTCGTATTTTTCCAAAAGTAGACCTTTAGTACCAGAAAGTTTACCATCAACATCTTCTACCAAAATATGTATTTCGTCCAACATAGCACCACCCCTATTAGTAACATAGGTAGAAGTACCTGGCGCACGATCAAAAACAGCAGTAAATTCATCTGCGGATGAATAACCAGATTGGTGTGCAACACGTACCCTGATACTATTACCTAAAGCACCAGCATATCTGGAAACAAAGGATGCAGTACCCGTAGAAATACTACCACTATCAAAATCATCTGCATTGGGTATCACAAGACCATCCGTGATTGTTGCTATATCAATAGTTACTGTATGAGCAGTTGTACCTTGATCGGTAAGAACCACATCATCACCAGCCGCAAATCCAGTTCCCCCTGTTATCACAGAAACTGTTGGATTTCCTGATGCATCAGTTGCAATACTAAAGGTTGCCTTACCAGATCCTGTTATAACACCACTACCAGTAGTAGAAGTTGCATCAAAAGTACCTGATGAGTTATTAATTTGAAAAATCTTATATATAGTAGCATCGTCTGCAATAGCAGCTGCCGTTGTACCATTAGTACCCCTTGCTACCGTAAGTGCATTTGTATTAACAGCACTTACCGTTAAAATTTCGGTTCCAATTCTCAAAAGACTAGTAGTCGTAATACCATGTCCAGCATCAACATTCAAAGTTGTGGCACTATCAGATATTGCCCCATCTACGATTGCTGTTCCAAGACTTGGTGTTGTATCTGTGAGAGTGGATATTTCACCACTTAAAGTTCCGTTGGATGCACTTTTTGCATCATCCCCTAATGTTCTTACCACGTTGAGTGACCCTGCATACGCAAGGAAATTTGAAGCAACGTGCCAGTTCTTTTCTACGGCAGTAGTTGTTGGTTTTCCGAATATCTTAACCAATTCAACCTCTGACGTGATTGTAGTAATTTGATCTGCTGGCCCCCATAAAAATGCGGCGGCAAATCCAGCATCAGATGTAGCAACTGATGGAACTACACTCGTAGCATCAATTTCCTTGACTAATACGCCAGGACTTTGTAGATTGATTGCCATGTCTGTTTCTCCTTAATCGTTTGGTTGTATAAACTTTCCCTATAAAAGTTACAAGTGAACTTGCACAAATATTTATAAAAAATCACATTTCACCAACTGACCACATTTGCCCACTTTGGTCTACGAAAGTTTCTACTTCCATTCCTGTATTAACTATTCCAAACGGTGTTAATTCTTCTTCTATTTCTCGCATTCTCTGTTCGTACATTTTCACACGCAAATCCTGATCCATTAAATCTTTGAAGTAACGTTGATTTGCTACCCATGCAAACAGAACCAACGTCATAACAATATCATCATGAGATCCTTCTGTTGCTTGATAACTTTTGCCCTTAACCGCAAAACACGTCAATTCGGCAATTGTATTGAAATCAACAATCAACAGTTGATCTTCTTCGATTAGGTTTTTGAGTGTTCGACATCCAATCCTCTTAACCTGTGCTGTAGTTTTGATACCCATTTCAGTACCCTTTCCAAATCCAGCACTGAGTACCTGACCAGAACGACCTTTGGTAGTGGATGTTAGTATATTCTCATATTCCAAATCATAGTGTAGAATGTCAGCCACTTGCCCACCAATATCGTTCACTTCCAACATCACATGTGCATCATTATATTCCTTTGCTACCTCAAAAATCATCGTTGGATAAAGCAAAGGTGAAATTTCATTACTACGATAAACTGCCACCATCTTGTAAGGTGTATCCGTTGCATCTATAACTGTGAAAGCACTATAATCTTTCCCTGCACCTCTGGCCACATCACATGCCATAAAATAGAACCGATCACCTTTCGGTTCTTCGTAAACACTCAACCCTTCTTTACTATAAATAGGATTCTTGTACGGCATATTTGCCAATTTAGATGGTGAAATTAACGTATCGGATGACCCAATAAATTCGGTTTCAAACTCAATTCTAAACTGATCTTCCGATGTGTTCCTAATGGTCTGTTCTTTCCATGCTTCATCACGGCCTGGAACCGACGACCAATGAACATCAATCGGTACATAATCACTTCGACCCTCTACCGAATCAACCCACATTTTGTAGAATTGATTCATTCCATTAGGTGTTGAAACTATCAATACTTTAGTTTTGTTACCCGATGAAATGGTAGGATAAACTGCTCGAAAGAATTCTTCAGCAATGTTATCTGGTACAAAAGCAAATTCATCCAAAAATATGATGTTGAATGTACCACCTCGAATGGCACTGGATGATGTTGATGATGCCAACACCTTTGATCCATTTTCCAATTCGATGTTACCTTTGTTCCATTCCACCACACCTTGTTGCAACCATAACGGCAAATTTTCGTATGCCAATCTCCAACGACCTAATAATTCTCTGGCTGTTTGACCTTTGTTTGCCAAGATCCCAACACGAACATCTGAGTTGTATAACACATAATGTAGCAAATAAGCAATAATTGTAGTGGATTTTCCTGTCTGTCTAGGCATTTTACAGATCACAAATCGGTTATCCACAAAGGTTTGGATCATGTCCTCTTGGAAATCCCACATGTCAAAAGGCATTAAACCTTCATCAACATTGACAATCTGCATATAATTCTTGATAAAATAGATCGGATCTTCACCACACTTCACATATTCTTCAATTTGCTCTGGTGTGAAGTCTATGGGTACATTTGCCTTCTTTAATAAAGGGTTGCCTAGATAATTAATCTTCTCCGAGTTCATCTTCTTTCTTCTTACCCTTTATCAGTTTCTGCAATTCAGCAGTAGAACCGACAAATAACGCATTATTAGTGACTTTGGTTGGGTTTCCTTTCTTTTCTATTGCTTTCATCTGTTCCATTTTCATCTGCAATTCCAGAAACCTATCATTGACTTCGGTAGTATTTTTCAAGAGTTGCCCAAAGACCTCAAATGCTCTTGGGTGGTCTGTCTGCTTGGCAATCTCTAATGCATAATCCAGAGCATCACTACCCTTTTCTAATAATTTGTAGTAGTGTTCACGACTTTTTTCATAATCAGTATTGACATCATCTTCTCGATTTTCTGCATCTGATTTCACAACTGCTGGTGGATCTGTTAAAACCACTTCTTCCTTGGTATCATCTTCCACTATATCAAATAAGTCGTTGAGTTGAACATCTACTTTTCGCATTAGATATTATCCGTTTGTGTTTCTGTTACTGTGTAAGAATCATCAGCATCAGCTGTAGTTGGATTTGGAACTTGAACTGTTCTGACATTTGCCGTTGCCATTGCTACCTGTGTATCATCCAATCCACTGAATTCTCTTTTAGAATATAACTGTGTAATTGCTTCCTTTACGACTCTGGATTCTTTTGCTGGGCCATATAAGTAAGTTTTCAATTGAAAACTGAATGACCAGATAATCAATCTACGTTCATTTATAGATGCCCCTTCCCACTGATCTTCTTGTGCAACATCCATGAGAACTATTGGTATATCATGTTTCTGAACATCATTAATACTAACTGTAAACTCAGGTGTGAAGTATGGTAAAATCTGCTCTACAATTTTTAACCCATCTTCAGTAGTATCACATGCTACTGCCAACATAATATCCATATTATATGGAACTCGTTGCCAATAGTAAATCAGTTTATCACCATCCGATGTATCTGCCCCCGATGATGCCAGTGATCCTGTAGTATTACTAGTTGATCCAGTTATGGTTTCACTGTTTGCAAAAGCACCACTGGCATCCCTCACCCGAATTGTGGTAGTGGTTGGCTGATCTACCACAAAGGCAGTGGTGGCACTTGTACCACCCGTAATCCTTTCACCTGTCGAAAATAAGTTTGGTGCTGTAGAAAAAGTTAAGGTTTTATAAGTAGTCGATATTTTCTGCATGGTGTTGAGTTTTCTACTAGCATCATAAGTCAATCCTGTCCACTCAAAACTCATACGTGGCAGTCCACCTTGAACTTCGGCAACACCTGTCTCAGTTCTTTGTTGAAGGTGTTGTACAAACCTTGCTCTGGGTGCATATGCCAATGGAACATCAACACTTTGAATTGTAGTTCCCGAACCAGCACGTTTGATAGTAATACCATTAAACAATGTGCCAAAAGCAACTAATGACTTTCGTATTGATTCGTTATAGAATGTTGTACCTAACATTAAAATGTACCAAACGGATTAGTTTCCGTGAAATCAACAATTCCACCATCAGCATTTGATTCAATATCTGAACTTTGTGTGAAATTATCAGTGGGAGATGTACCAATTTCAAGGTTATCGACTTCGGTTATGCCCGTATCCATTGAATCCTCTGCATACTTGAATAGTGAGCATTCCATCTGCCAAATGTAGTTTTTACCAAGTTGGAAAAATGGAACCATATCTTCAGTAAAGGTAATCTCATATATCTGCTTAGAAAGTGGCAAAAAGACTAGATCACCCTCTCTTGGTCTGACTATATTTGCATCACCAGCAGTTACAACTTCGGTAAATCTGCTCATTGAACAAACCAACTGACAAGTATCTGTGACCTCAAAACCAAATCTAGTTATTATATCTCCACCACCACCAAATCCATTAATAGTATCTTGACCGAAATACATTTCGATGGTGTATGCAGTATTGAAACTATTACTTTCTGCATCATCAAACAAAGTATCTACATTATTTCTTGTTCTGGGTAAATAACTAACATCAAACCCAACAATTTGAATAGACTCAGCCACTAAATTAGTAACCAATGCCTGTTCTGCTGTAGATGTATGGTGCGTAAATGCTGTTCTGACTGTCATTTCTTATCCTATTAGCATCTGTGGCATTTCTTCGTAATTCATTTGCATTTGTGTTTCTAGTGTTTCAATTTCGGTATTGGCTTCTTGTAGTAGAGTTGCACCACTGTATGTGATACCGCCTGGTAATTGTAACCCTTCAAATTTACTTAAATTTTGCCCCCATTGTCTTTTCATCAACGCAGTAGAATACCTTTTGAGCCATCTATCGTTGTAAACTGAAGTATAGGTATCTGGACTGAGAATTTCATGAACCTCTATTAGTAAATATTCATCCACTGCAATGTCATTAGTCCAATCCATATAGATATACAATCGGTCTTGATGACGACTAAACTGAAAAGGATGATGTCCAACCATCAGATTATCAATGGTTTCCATATGACTACTAACCATTGAATAATGCAACATCTGCACATCGGTAAAATCATACAAGTCGTTAAGTCGTAATTGGTATCTAAGATCAAACATATTAACATTTGAGCTGTCTTCAATTGGAAATACATTAGATACACCTGTTACACTCGTACCAATAGCAATATACTTGTTAGTTTTATCGTCTGCCGTAACCTGATGTTTCAAGTAACTTCTGGTTATTGCATCATAATGGTAATCCTGATAATATTGCAATGCATCATCAATAACATCATCTGCCTGATCTGTACTGACATTGATGTCAATTACACCATCACCAAGTTTTCGTTTGCAATAACTAATTAAAGTTGCTCTTGAATTTGGAGTTGCCATTAGAAGTCTCCTGTATTCGCATTTCCGTCTATGGCGGCAAGTACTTCAGTATTCCATTCATCCGACGATGGATCTTTTATTCTAGTGATAGATAAACTGCCTGTTGTTTCTTCTATGTTAATCGAACCCACATTAAATTTAATAGTAACATCTGCACCAACTACTGCATTTGCACCATTAGTTATTATAACAGTTTGGTCTGCACCTAAAAGTGAACCTCTTGGTACAGATTGCATTGCATTTGCACCATTTCCAATTATGATATTACCGATGGTCAAGTTATTTGTACCCGTACCCCCATCAACTACACCGATAGTATCACTCAATTGATATTGACCTAAACCTGTAACCTTGCCCGAATCATCGAATATTGCCCTAAGTGGTGTTTGGTCTGCCATTGTTCTCTCCTATAGTGGTAACTCTGCATCCCCTGCTAATGCTTTTCCACAATCAATAATAACACCATGCTTTTTAGTAGCACTATCAGCTTCATACGTTGAAGTATCTTGTGATAATTGTAATTCATGTAATGTACCTGATGCTGATGTTCCACTTGCTCCACCTGTTAGTGTCACAGTCGAAACCGAAAACACAACTTCTCTTGCCGTTGCTGTTATATCATTTTCTCGATCTTGCAGAAGTTTAATTTGGTCGGCAAAAGTTTTGTTAGTGAATGTTTTTATTTCTGCATCCGTACCGTAATATTTTAAACCCATACTTCTACCCTATGTTATGACTAAGACTGATGCCATTGCATCTAATTTTTCTTCTGCTGATGCATAAATGCTAAGTTTTCTCTGGTCTGATGCTGTATCTGATGCTGTTAAATTAATTGGTTTTTCTACCACTAATGATGACTGTGCTGGAACTACTGTATTGTAAAGTATATACCCTTTATGATTATTACTACCATCTCGCATCTGTAAATAAAAATGAACATCACCCGTATGTTTATTAGATACATAGATAGCATGTACTGTAACTTCCCCACCAGTATAAACAGGAACTAGATCAATTATACCACTAACATTAGTTTCTTCCCAATCAGAACTTGGGGGTGTATTGGATGAAGATGAAGTGTGATTAGTTAGTGCTTTATATGTCAACCCACCAGATGTTACATAATTTCCTTGAACATAAGAAGTGGCATCTGCCCATGCACTTGGTGTTTGGGTTGCAGATAATTCTGGTACATTGACAACAGATTTAGTTTGAAAATCAGTAGCCATTATTATCCCCCAAAAACAATAGACATTGCTACTGCCAAACCATCTGATTGTAAAACTGGGTTTCCAGTTGCATCATTTGCTAACATAACACCATCTTTGATTGCAATAAGTTCTCGTTTTATTTCTGTTACCCTTCCAGCATCATCTACCTCTATTGCCTTGACTACCTCTAAATTGACCTCAGTAGCAAAATCTGAAACACCAGAAGATGCCCCTTCTACTGGTGCTATCTTCAAATTCCCTTGATTATCTACTTCCAGACCACCACTAAGTGGAACTTTAACCGTACCTAAATTGTTCTGTGTGGCAATACCAAGACCGAGTGAAGGGTCAAGGGAGATGGTAATCGTACCATCCCCACTTGTCACTATCACTTGACCTGCTTGCCCTTGAAGTTTATTTCTTGTCAGAGATCCAGATGCGTTTCCAACCAATATTTCACCACTGGAATAAGTAGATTGTCCAGTACCACCAAATGGTGTAGAAACATATTCACCTGACTGAAATTCCGATAAACCCGTTGGTGTTCCAGATGAATCATAATCTCCCCTAACAGGAATCTTAACTGGCATTTTTTACTATACCTCGCTCACATCCCCATCTTGGAATGCTTCGTCTGTTTCATCACCGAATTTGAAATTTCCTGTTGGATCTACTTCTTCCGATGATGGTCTTGTTGCTGTTGGTTCTGTACCGTTATTTGGATTTCCTCCTTGCGCCGCCGCCAATTGCTGTTGTTGCTGTTCTTCCGTAACGACCTCTAACGCACCAGTATCGGTGTTTAGAGTATACTGCAATTCTGGATCACCACCTTTCTGTTGGATGTGAACGTTAATTAAATCTCGAAAATCATTTTCCAATTCTCGAGCTGCATATTGTGCTGACTCCAACTTACGATATGCCTTCTGAATTAAATTGATATGAGTCTGAGCTTCCGTCAATTCATTTTGATCTAAGGTTAATGCTTCAGCCATGATTATTGTCTCCCTTTTCTTTGTTATTCATTGTTATTTATAAACGGTTTTTGTTTACCAATTGAAATCTTCTAAAGTTTGCTTCACCAAATCTTCATTTAATTCAGTGTTTTCCTCAATATCTATTATTCTATTTAACAGATTCTTTCCACCCAAGAAAAATGAAAACTCATATGTAAAATTATCCGATTCATATACAAAAACCTCAACATTTTTAAAAACGTCAGATTTATAATGTTCTGACATGTCATAAGAAAAAATTTCTTTTGGTTCTACCTTTTCTGGTGGTTCTATATTCATTTGCCCATTCCTCTATTATAACAACTTAGGTGATTAACACCAATGATGAACACTACATTTAATACGACATCCAGAATGACCATAAATACCAACCTGCCATCGAGTTTGAGTACAAAAATAATTCCCACTATTATTATTTGGCATGACATAAAACCACCAATTCAATTTATTAGTATTGTGTAAACTCTGCCCAACCTGCCAATTTACACCTACACTATTCCAATTCTTATCATAACAAGCTTGTAATTCATTAACCGCTGCAACACATATACGTGTATCTATATAACAGCAATATCCTCGACCATAATAATCTGAAAATGAAGTTGGATCTTCTTTGTCAGTTAAGTATCTGGAATTATGAAAGCAAGATGATATACAATATTCAAGTTGTTTATATTGATAAGAACCTGATGAGAATACATCACATACGGTGGTATATTCATCACTATTTGCCGCCCAACTTTCAAGATCAGTTGCAACATTCCAATTACTCCAACTACCATACGGGTAGTCTCTGTATCTTGTTGCAACTTCCATATTAGCACCACCTTGATATTCTGATATAGAATGTGGTGTGGAGGGTGTTGGATGATTAGTATTGAATTCAGATGAAATACTTCTATCAGTACCAGCAGATGTACCCAAACTAATTGCACCAGAAGATTCTATTGGTGAGTAATTTATCATATTCCCACAATCAGGGTATCCCCAAAAATTCTTTGCCATCTACGCACACCTCTTTAGTAACATCTCTACTTGACAAGTCAAAGTATTTATCTGTCGTTGTTGTTTTTCGATAGTACACTGTTGTTCTTTGGTTGCTTCTACCAAGAGTGGTATGATTTTCTCTGCTTTAATGGTTTTATATTTTTCTGCCCATGAAACTTCTCGACATAATCCACCTTCAAGAGGTGCTTCACGCACTGCTGTTGGTAGTGTATTTTCTAATTCTTGTGCAATGAATCCAACAGTTTTTTCTTTTTCTGATGGTGTGAAGTTCAAATTATTGTTGCAGATATATTTTCGATCCCATTCAAATTCCACACCACGCAGTGCCTTGATTCTATCAGTGGCACAAGTAATAGTAAGAATATTACACTTCAATCGTCGGTCTGAGGAATATGCCGTAATATCACCAGTTGCTGTAATTGCACCAGTTACATGCATTCCAGTATTAGTGGTTGCAATTTTGACTGCACCGTTATAATATAGATATGTGTAATCATTTTTTGCATAATACAGTACCCAATCATTATCAGTATCATTAAACAATCCACCGCCACTTCCATTTGCCATTATTGTCAGGTCACACATGTTCATTCCATTCCAACCATTCCTAGCACCAGTAATTCTCCAAGCACCATAATCAGTAGTACTATTTGGCATAATATGTGCGCTATTAGTGCCACTATACAAACCAATATTACCAACATTGATCCAACTATTCATTGAAACATAACTTGTACCTGATATACAGGATAGTTGCCAAGTACCTACTTTAAGAATATTAGTAGAACAAAGTGTTGGTGCTGTAATAGCACCTTGTACATTAAGGTTATGAGCAAAACATGAAGTGATTGTAGCGGCACATCCATAACCAATACAAGATGGCCCATATACCGAAAGACCTTTATCTGGTGTATTACCTTCACCCTGACCCCATCCAGATGGGTGTCCTATACCAACTTTGTTGTATAGATGTAAATATTCATTAGTAAAACAACCCCGAATTCCTTTGACACCCAGTGATTCATTTGCAGTAAAACAAGAAGTAGATGTTCCAATCAACGTTTTACAAACCGTAACCTTACCATCACGAATATCCATCATAATTTGATCGGCAACTCCATCATTAGTATCACTCATTGCCAACCGTAAATTACCCCATAGACCCTGATTTGATGCCCATGCGAAAGTTCTTGAACCCGACTCTGCTGGACAATGAGGCCATTCTACTGACCCAACATAAGTACCTAACTTGACATTACCATAACAAACATTCCCACATAAATGACCAGAAAAATAAGGTGCTGTAAAACAATTTGTAGCATAGATAACACCAGTACAGCAAATACCACCAACATTTGTTCCAGAACCCCAAATTCCTTCATTACTATAGGCAACCTTTCTAAATGAAAATTGACTTCCACTGAAATCCAGCCAAGGAGTACCACTTCCAACATTTAAAGCTATACCATTATTTGCAGATCCACACTTATTTTGTATGGTCATAGCACCATCATTAAAAGTAAACATTCTCAATACATGTCTGGCTGGACATCCAAGATTGGCAAACATTTGACCTGTTGGTTGTTGAATTTCCAACGGTGCTTTACGATTTACTTTATAGACTTTCCATTCTTGCAAATAGGTGGTACATGAACATTGATAATTGAAAAGTGCTTGTGGTGTCCAGAATTTAGTACCTGTTTTAAACTGACCTGTACTATTACCGAACCCACCAATAAATCCATTAAATCGACACCAAGTAGTATTGTAAGTATGATTGGACATAGTCCAATACCCCCATGAGCCAGGGTTTCCACCTAACTGAGATCCAGTACAATTATAGTCAATACTACCCATATAACCTTTACTAGTACCCGATGCCGTTCTCATTCTTGCAGTCATCATAAAACAATCATCTTCATGTATGGCTATCGGTGGCATTGAACCATAGTGGCCACCAACGTTGAGTCCACCAGCAATACTTAAAGTCTGACCATATCCTTCTGATTCATCTCTATTAGTAACACAACTAGAATTCCAAACTGCCCTTCTCTGTTCATCATTCAACCCATATTCATTGGCATCCCATAAGGCATCAGTTACAGATCCTGTTAAGACTGAAGTGGTACTACCAATACGACAACCAGCATGGTAACAAAGTGTACCACCAGTTTGTATGCTATCACAAAATCTCCATTTACTGCAATTGTAAACATAATCTGCCGTTACGACATCCGTTCCATTTGCTCTACGCAAGAAATTAATAGTATCAGGTGACGCACAATATTTAAACATACCACCATGCAAATGTTCTTGACCAATATATATACAGGCATCTGCTTGGTTGACACCATAAACTTCGATTTTTGCTTGTGAATAGGTATCAGTACCTTTGACCAGAATGTATGGAGTAGATGCTTCAACACGGACATAAGATGTAGCACAAACTATTGGTGTACAAGTACCATTACAGGAAATTAACCAACCAGTACTACCAGAACTATTCGTGATAACATGATGGTTATGTCCATCTTGAAGATGTAAACTTGAAGCAGTACAAGTTTTTATAGTAACATTACCCACTGCTCCTACATCAATATCACCAAAAAATCCCCCACATGGCACAGTTAGTTCACCACTAGTAGCACCAATTCTCATCCTTTCACAGGCGGCATTTATGTTCAGATTACCATGCTGTTGTGCATTAAAAACAATATCACCATAGTTACTTTGCATGATGAATTCTTCAGAAGAATTGTGATCATATGCTAAATATGCCCTTCTACCAGTATCACTATGTCTAAATTCCATTCCCCAAACTGCTTCAGAAGTACCACCATTCCAACCAGTAGTCCATTTATCAATTAGTACACTTCTATAACATCCACCCGCATTGCCAGATACGCCGGGAAATACTTGAAATTTTGCAACTGGTGTAGTAGTGTTGATGCCGACATTGCCAGCACCTGTAATTTTCATTCTAACATTGGCAGAAGTTGAGCCAGGGCCAGCAATTGCAGTTCCAGCAGTAGTATTCCCATGACAGGTGAGAAATTCTATACCATGTGAATAACCACTGAACAAAATACCAGCATAACCAGCACTACCACTATGAGTATTAGGTATACAAGCACTATTACTATTAGTATCCGCAGAGGCAAAATTGAATCCTATCGTGCCAGCTGCCCACGAAGCGGTTGCACCCATTCTCATCCATCCAGCATCATAACCAGACCGATAAGCAGTGCCGTACTGCTTACTTTTAAAATAATTTGTAGAACAAATAATACTTGCCTTCACATTACCATTAACATCTAACATCTCTGCTGGTGAAGTACATCCGATTCCTACGTTGCCACTAGAAGCAATAGACATTGCTGGATCATCATGTAAACCTCTATCAGTAGTACCATGAGTATGATCCGTAGCAGTATAGAAATGAAGTGAACCACAATGCCAATTGGCATCACCTATCGTACCATGTCTTTGTGCAGCTATAAGTGCAGTTGCCTGAGAGTAGGAACCAGAGGAAGATTTACTACCAAACATGATTGCTGGACTCCATGAATCCACTGTATTAGACTCACTATGCAAAATCAGACCAGCTTCAGATGGTTTTGCAGTATAATTAGCACCACCAGCAGTACCTACCATAATTGCATTTTCTATACCATCATTACAAGTATTTGGATGATATGGGCCAATTTCATAATTTTGAAAGTTTAAATATCTTGTACCTTCGGATGGAGAAGTCATTGTATGTGGCAACCCTACATTTAATCTTGAACAAGGTGAAGCAGTTCCGATTCCTACGTTGCCATCAGACTGAACTCTCATTAATGTTCCAGCAGACCCAAGTGTAGTTCCATTATGACCAATAGTAAAGGCAGATGTTGTATCATCATTATTTGAATCTATAAGAATACCAGCATTAAATCGTGACGTTATCAATAATGCATTTTCACCAGAATTTCTACCTATTCTATTCAATGCATCATCATTATCACCTTCAAAATATATATAACTATCTTCTGGATATGTAATACTTCCATTTACATGTAAGGCAGTACATGGTGAAAGAGTTCCAATTCCTACTTTACCAGAATTAGTCATAACTAATCCACACTGTGGACAACCATAACCATTACTAACGAAAAATGTATTTGTATCTGGAGCTCCTGTAAAACAACCAAAACCAATTGCTCCACCATTTGCAGTATGTGAAAAATTTATAGCAGACTGACATCCAGTTCCTTGTATCTTTGCTTGGTAGCAATGACAGGCAAAAGTAGTACCAGTACCTTTGATGCGGAGTGGGTTCATTGTTTGCCAATGACAACACGATCCAAAATCAGCAATTGCAGTACAAGAAAATGCTGGAAAGTAAATACCATTGTTTGTACCATGACTATGTGTAGTTCTTAAATTCAGATTTTCTACATCAGCACGAAGTGTCCATCTTCTATAATTTTTTCCCTTAAAATATATTGGAGTATAATAACACTCACCACTTATTTGCACAGGTGTTCCTGCCCATATATCCATATGACCTGTCCAACCTTGTGTACAAATTATACATGAGTTCGTTTGATTATAAGCAGCCTGATAGAAAAAGGTTAATTTTGCACCACTATCATAATAACAACTAGTTGCGGTAAAACAGGCATGACCTTCCCACTGCCAGTTCACACAAGTCCAATAGACTCTAGCAATTTCCGTACAATAACCAGTAGCTGCGTTAGGTGCAATAAAAACACCTAAAAATCTACTATAACATCTACCAACTTTAATACTATTTGGTACATCGACTTCATGTGCTGGATTGGTAATTCCATTGAAACCAACCATCCCACCACACCATGTCATACTATGAACACCAGCAGTATACATATTTACACATGCACCACTTTTCTGCATGAAATAAGAACCACCATAACTATCAAAGTAATACAAACCATTAGCAGCTGCATAACATCCAGCATGAACCCTACCAGAAACATCTAATGGATAATTTGGCGCAGTTCCGATGCCGACATTGCCAGAAGTATCCATACACATATGAGTACTACCAGAAATACCCATTCTGATTCCACCAGCATATGATGTCAAAAGCATAGGCCAACTGGAAGTTTCTATTCTATTAGTTGCACCATCCCATTGACCAATTTGAATATTTCTAGTACCATCATGGATTCTAACTTTACTAGATGCTTTACAAACTTCCAAATGACCTGTTGGTGAAGCAGTTCCGATTCCTACGTTGCCACATTTCCAATGCATCGTATAATGACTACCATCGTATATTCTGATATATTTACAGGCAGTTGATTCCCGTACCATATTCAAAAATCCATATGCACCACCATATGCTTCTGTGCATAAAATCATTGATGCACTACCCGAATTCTTTAGTCTCATATCAGAACCACAAACATCTAATGGATATGAAGGTGCAGTAACTCCGATTCCTACGTTGCCACCAGACTGTGATTGTAATAAAAGATGCCCATTAGTTCCCTTTGTCTCCCCTGCACCAGATGCATCAATCAGCATATTTCCATCACCAGAACTTGTACTTGACCTTATATTCAGTCCTGTTCCAACATTGCTTGCTTCATTATAATCAGATGTAGTAAATTTTGCAGAAGTTCCTAAAGTTGAACTAACAATTGTATGTAATTTTCCTAATGGTGAATCAGTTCCGATTCCTACTTGACCAGAACTGCCAATAAGTACATCAGTTCCAGAACCAGAAGTTCTAAAGGACATAGAATCATTACTATGTTGATATTTTATAAAACCTCTATTATCATCTTCTGCATCCCCAAAATTCAAATATGCATCACCAGCATTTCCAGAAATTATACTAATTGCAGACGTATCTGATGTAGAGGTATTATTAGCAACCACTAATTTTTGTGCTGGTGAAACAGTTCCGATTCCTACGTTGCCGCCCCAAGGCTGAATTGCAATCGGACGTTTAGGTGTACGATCACTACTATTATCCCATGCTTCCATCCAAGCATATGTAGATGCACCACCAATCTGCAATTCCGTTCCAGCATCAGCAATTATACTAGTCCTACCACAAACAGTAAGTACGGCAGGTGATGATGTAGATGAACCGCCTGGGCTTGAAGCTCTGATGCCGACATTGCCACCACAAGCAGTAATAGTAGACCAACAACTATTGTTTCCAAAATATGCAGGACATGATCCCAAAGTACCAAAATATGTTTCACTACCAGATCCTTGTATAAACCCTATAGCAGCTGAAGTAGTATCCCTAACACATATATAACCGCCAGTAATCATTTGACCACTACCAGCAAGATCCAATCGTCTTGTGGGAACTGTACATCCGATGCCGACATTGCCATTCTGACACAACGTCATTACATCATAAGCAGTACCAAAATCATCACTAATAAATTTAAAATCTACTCTACCAGCTGCTTGATTACCTTGGTCTAACTGTATCTGAAAATGTCTTTTATCAGCAGTTCCCCCACAATCATACATTCTCAAAATGGCTCCAGTTTTACCCTCGATCAAGACATTTGCAAAAGAAGTAGAGTGGTTAACATGCAATCCACCACCACTGACAGCAACATTTCCAGTTCCCCAATTAGTGAACGGCGATGGAGTTCCGATGCCGACATTGCCAGCACTGTCAATCGTAACATTTGCTCCACCAGAACTATTTGTAGCAAATTGCAATTTATTAGTGTTATGACTATATGCAATCCATCCAGCATATTGAGCAGATCCTGATAAAGCATCAGAAAAATGTAATCTACTAAGACTAGTATTACCAGAAAAAATAGTAATTCCAGTATCACCAGAACCACCACCAACAACTAAATTATCTGCACCACTATGAGCAGAAGATGGTGTAGTAGTTCCGATTCCTACGTTGCCAGAACTAATTGAAAAATTATTTCCAGCATTATTATAAAGTATTAAATCATTTGCAGAATTGCCAGAAAATCTCCATCTGGAAGTACCATCATAAGTGAAATCTATAAATCTATTAGTACTATCTGTATATGTAGCACTGATGTCAATCTTATTGAGATATAAGTTTGACCAACCAGAAGTTATGTTATTTGCAATTACTATTGATCCACCCGATGCAAATCCAGAACCACCACTAATATCAACCCCACCATTACCAGTAGTGAGAGCATAATAAGTATGATTGCTATCTGTCTGCAAAATATTTGCTTGAGCTATACCATTAACATCAAGTGTTGTTGCAGGTGCAACAGTTCCGATTCCTACATTTCCATCACAACCACGAATAAAAAATCTAGTTAGTTGTTCTATATTAGATCTTTCTAAATCAATACCAAAATTTGCTTCACCATTATTCGCAGAAGACCTTTGACTCCATAACCTAACTCCATATCTAGTAGCACTATCATTACTAGAAGTTTTTAAGAAAATAGCAGTTCCAGAACCAATTTGAGTGCCAGAAGTCAACCCAAGATGTAATAAAGTAGTGGGAGTAGTTGCAGTTCCTTGAGCGCAATAAATAGAAAGTTTTTGTGGAAAAAGTGTGTTAGATCCGATGCTTAAGTTACCACCCGTCAACCACGAATTTCCAGCAGTCATAAATCCAACTGTAGTTGCACCACCACCCTGACTTGCATATATATTCCAATTATTACTACTACCAGCTTCATATGCATGTATATTTCCAGCAACTGTTAATTTCTGATTTGGTGAAATAGTTCCGATTCCTACGTTGCCAGAAGGCATTAGTGCCAGATCACCAGAACTGGTACATATTCTTCCATCCGTACCATCATGAAATAATTGTAAATATTTTGATGGTGAAGTTCCATTATTCCAAATGTTTAGAGTTGGTGTCATACCCGTTGAAGGTAAATGTGAACTATCATCTAAGGTAGTAATGGCTGCACCATTAGAAACTAAATTTATAACTGAATTGAATCCAGAACCTTGATTATCTAATTGCCAATAAGTTTCGGCATATGCACCAGTACTAATTCTAATACTATTAGTCTGATAACCACTAGCATATCCATAGGTGAATGCACCAATAACAGAAAGTGGTGAAACTGGTGAAGTAGTTCCGATTCCTACTCTACTGGCACTAGTATCAATTGATAAAATAGGAGTTGAATTATAAGCAGATTGAAATCTTATATCTTCATGTGTACCAACAGTATGGAATTCAGTACTTGTAAGAGATGCATCTCTTTGAATGGTAAACTTAGCATTACCAGAACCATCTTGTATTTGAAAATAACCAGTACCACCAGACCTATTAACAATAACTCCCTCTGAATATACCTTAGTTGTGCCAGCACAAACTACTGTTGATTGAACACAAACTTCAGCCATCAATCTGCCTTGAGTGGCATGATCTAAACAAATTCCACCAGCGTTGAAATTAAAAACGTCATGCCCTGCTCTACCATCATACCAAATTTGACCACAGTTAGTACTACCAGTATAAGTAGTACCTCCATTCAAATAACCCCAAGCATATAGTTTAAAATAATTATCAGTTGATATATTCCCATTTGTTACTGTAAAACAATCACTTGATGCCACAGATCCAGTATTAATATCAATACCTTGATTAAAATGCCATTTATCGGTTGAATTTGTCCACAGGATAGTCTTGTCCGTAGCACCCTTTAAAGTAATTCCACCGCCATCGGCAGTGGTATCGGTAGGTGTATCTACTGTTCCAAGTTCTATGTTTTTGTCATCCACCTGTAGGGTAGTGGAATTTATGGTAGTTGTATTGCCAGTGACGACTAGGTTTCCACAAACAGTTGTGGTGTCACCAGCGGCATTACCTAGATAGGAATTCCCCGTTACACGTATACCAGCAAAGACAGTTCTGGCTGTACCTGTTGAACGAGTATATAAGTGGAAATCCGTGTTGCTTCCACTTTCAAAAATTGATTTATCTGCATCATCCCCAAAGTTAAATCTAAATAGTGCCATATCCTTTTTTCCTATTCTGTATGAAGGATAAAGTTTCCCTGCCAAGACAGGGAAACCTTTTAGTTACTTATTAGACACCAGATTCATGCATTTGTTTTTCTACAGAACTCACTATCACATCGACATCAAAAATGTCATCGGTTTCATAAGGATATTCATCGGTTGCACCAGCAATATCATACCTTTGGTATAAATCCTTTGCTGGTGTATCAAACTTCACTTCGGCATTAGGTTTGATATGACTATGACAGGGATAACTCCACACTTCTGGTTCGTTGGCAATCCAAAGTACCGTACTCGGTAAATTCATTGCCCCTGCTCCGTGTTGCAAACAACTGTCTATCAATACCCTTCCCTTCGTTGTCTTCAGTAAAGCAAAAATCTCCATTTCATTCAAACCTTGAATCGGTTCGCAATCCTTGACTACTTGCTGTTCGTTATAGCAAACTTGAAAGAAATGGTATTTGCTTTTCAGTCTTTCTACCACTCCCTGTGCCGTTTTCATTGGCATATCCCTTGCCCAACTATACAGTCGTTTGCCTTCTGGATCTGGTGCGCCCCCATTGGTCTGAAGAATTATTGTAGGTTTATCACGTTTGTAGTTCTGTTGTATCACTTCATGGTGTCTGAAATTAAAATGTAATTCTGGCTGTTCATTACTATACTCCCACCCATACATCTCAATCCAACTCTGTCGTAAAGGTTTCTTCTCAATTATATGTTGAGTTGACAGGTATGGTTCCTGTGCCAAAATTAGTGGTTTCCCACGTTTGATATGATCTTCATAGAAATATTGGGTTGCCCCAAACTTAAAAACTCTTTCTACATTAGGATCAAATTTATAAATCTCTGGCCACCCCGTCATCACAAAAATAGGTAAATCAGGGTAAACCTTCTTAACTGCTTTCAAGACAGCAGTGGCAGCGACATTCTTGCCGATACCACCATTGGCATGAAATATAATCTTATCAAAATCCATTACGACCTCACTTCAAAAAATGAATAGTAAATTTAAGCAGATAGTTTAGCTGCTACAATTGCCTCTGCGACTGCTAAAATGTTGCCATCAACTATATCAGTATCAGCACCAGCATCGGATTCATCCCATTCATTGATGATTTCCCGACCACCAGCATCTTTAGCTGCTTGATCTACATAAATTTTGTAATTGATTCGTAAACGAGTAGTCGGTTGAGGTGCTTCTCCACCACCGCCAGGATCTGCTGGAGCTCCATAATCGTTCAAACGATATTCTAAATTTGCTTCTGTAACTTCTACCACCGCTTCTGCGAAAGTATGTCCGAATTCTGTAACACTTGCTGTAAATGCCATTTTGTTTTCTCCTTAGTAATTATAATACCAAAATTTTTATGGTATATCTATTTATATGTTATTCATCTTCGACTAACATACCTTTGAAATAAAATCTGCCCTTTGCTGTTGTGGCAGTTGCACCAGTGGCAATTTCCACTGTGATCGTCTGTAACCCATCTTCTGCATTATTGGGTATATATCGTTCTCGTTTCTTGGCTGCTGTTAATTCTACGGTTTGGAGGTTGTCTAATAATGTATCTGTGTGAGTATCATCACACCCGATACTGACTGTTGCTTGTGTGGTTAGGGTATCAACGCAAGTTGAAATAACCCCCATTTCATTGACCCAGAATGTTGCACCAGCAGGGATAGTAATTGTATGACATGCAGCCACTTCTAGGTCGATTTCTTTGGTCATCAATGTAGTTTCTGTACTAGAGAATTGTGTAAAATCTCCACCAGAAGTTTCACCACTATCCTTTTTATGGATTAGTGGTTGTGAAATATTAGCAGTACAGGCAATAGTTGCTTTAGATTGAAAACCAACCGTAGTAGAAAATTGTCCAGATGAAACGGATGAATAACCCATCGCAATAGAATAATCGGCAGTTGCACAAGCACTTCTACCAAATGCATTAGATCCAGTTCCAGTTGAACAAGAGTAGTAACCTAATGCAGAAGAATAATTACCAGTTGCACAAGAAGAACGACCAAATGCTGATGCTCCAACTTGAATTGCACAAGAAGCAACCCCAACTGCCGTAGTATCAGTATTTGTTATTCTAGCACAATATCCTACTGCTACACTATAAGTAGCAGATGTAGCTGCACAAGAATCATAACCTATAACTATTGATGATGTTGCAAGTGCTTTAGAAGTCCATCCGACTGCTAATGAATTACTACCAGTTGCACAAGAAAGGTATCCAAAAGCAGATGAACATTCTCCAGTTGCCTGTACACCACGTCCAAATGCAGATGCATGATTTGCGGTTGCAGATGTATAATTCCCCACTGCTGTTGTTTGATCGGCACAAGAAACAGCATAATAACCAACAGCAGTTGAGGAATATGTGTTTGAAGTTACCTGATACCCGACACCAGTTGCAGCTGTTCCCGAAACTGTATTGTTTCCGTGTCCGAGATTCTGTGAGCAGACTACTGGTGATGTTAGACAAACACAACTGACAACAGTACCATCACTAATAATTTTCATTCTCTCTGTACCAGCTGTAGTTATAGTATTAGTTGCAGTATAAAAAGAAATACTTGTAGATGCATTCACAAATGAAGAACCACCACCAATAGTTATCTCACTAGTACTAGGGCCACTATACCCAACTATCAATCCTAGTGGTTGTTCTGCATTTACACGATGATGCATTGATAATCTACTCATTTTATCTGTAGCATTAGTAAGTGTTTCTGCACCACTATCAGCACCTATAACCATTGTCAAATTTCCACTTTGTACATCTAATTTTGCTTCTGGCGAATAAGTTCCAATACCTACATTACCATCACCTTTAACAACCATAAAATCAGTATTTCCAGCCTGATTTCTCAGTCGCATAGAATAATCAGTAGCACTAGTTCCACCATCTACAAGAAGCCCATATCCCTGATTAGTAGTAGAACTTCCAATAGCATGAATTGCATTATAATTTGCATTTCCTTGAACTACTAATTTTTGTGTTGGTGCAGTAACTCCGATTCCTACGTTGCCATCACCACAAAAAGTCATTACATCTCGACTATCAGTAACATCACGAATCGTCAACACATTATTTGTGGTTATACTATTTCCGATTGCCCATTCTTGAATAGTATTTTTAAATGTAAGTTTAGAACCTACATTAGAACCTCGTTCAAGTCTCAATTCTGGAATCCCCGATGAAGGACATATATGTAAATGAGTTGCTGGTGAAGCAGTTCCGATTCCTACGTTGCCACCTTCACATAAAACCATAATATCACGATAACAGGAACCATTGAAAGATTTGAAGTAAAAAGCAGAATTGGCATTATTACGAAACATGTAACTATATTTTGTTGAAGATGTACAAAAATATACACGGGTTCCAGCATTAGAATTAGTATCAGTATTTTTTAAAGAAATACCAGTATTATGGTCATTTGCATTACGACATATAGTAAGTCTCGAAGCAGAATCTGGTGAAGTAGTTCCGATTCCTACGTTGCCATCTGTGCCAATATACATCTTAGTTGTATGATTCTGACCAGCAGTTGCACCTACAGGGAAATGTAAATTACCATTAGTGAATATTGAAACATCACCAGCAACTGTATTAGCACCATAATTACCAGTATTAGCTGCATATGCAATACCAATTTTATTCACCCCACTACTCTTTACTACAATTTGCCCATAACTACTAGGCTCAGCAACAATCAAATTACCACTTGCGGATGTAGCACAAACTATTGGTGTATGAAGGGAACATTTCGCACAAACTTCACCAATATAATTTATTCTCAATTTCCAATCATCGCAAGTATAATGAGCTGCCCCCCCAGATATTCTATTGACAAAAAGTAAATCGCCACCACCACCACTAGCACATCTCCTAAAAGTTATTGATGCTTTGGGATGTACTCCTGTGGATTCACTACTACTGGTTACTTGAAATGCAATACCAGCACTATGATTATTAT
>VTLG01014652.1_pt1 | contig 33809 bp, 53 predicted proteins | sample 4694571 | NCBI WGS metagenome assembly VTLG01 (sample SAMN12604809, study PRJNA352737) | marine metagenome | biome: ENVO:00000447; feature: ENVO:00000209|ENVO:00000569|ENVO:01000036; material: ENVO:00002151; isolation source: viral sequences binned using virsorter ...
AGGTCGTTACTAAACACTGCGGTTAGGAAATGACCGACGGGTTTACCGTTTTCGATGTATTCCCGAACTGACTCCTGCATATAATCCGGCAGCTGAGAGTAATTAATTTCCACTTTCAATCTCCTTTACTTCAACACCAAGTTCATCGTAAGTTTCCCAAGTAGATGCTATACATTCATCTAGACTCCAAGCATCAACAACAATACCTTCGTCATTTAGTATTACCTCTACAGTAACTCCAGACTCAGGGCTTATGTCATGTGGTTCTAAATGTAGGTGTAAAGTCTTACTCATCTTCAATCTCTTTTCTTATTTCCTCTGTCGCTGCCCTGAGTTCGTCTAGCAGTTCAAAAGATTCTGAGCGGCTATATACGTTGTTTGCTACGGTTAGCTCTACGGTTTCATCAACCAAATCAGCCAGTACAAATTCGCCTTTATACAGTGTCTTAATCTCGCACTCTTGCGCTTGAAGACTCGTCTTTTCAACTGCTGCTCGTGCCTTTCTTTCTGCTAATTCCTTGTTGCTTATACTCCACAAATTGAGGACGTCAGTTCTTTTCACGTCACCCTCATAGTAAAGAACCTCGACAGGTTCGTACCCTTGCATCTCCCCCTTCTTCACTGCCTCTGCGATCAACTGCTCCATGCCCGCAGGTAGCTGATGCACCTGCGTTATGTCTGATGGTATATCGCTGGGACCGAGCGTGGAGTAGACATGAAAACCGTCTACTGTTTCATCGGTAAAACAGATAACTTCCGGGTACGGTCTTGGAAATGAGTTTAGTGTTTCACCGTCTCTAATACCGCCTACAAGTTTCAGACTCATGCTTCAATTTCCTGTATAACTCGTTCGCACCCGTCAAGTAGATTTCTTACATGAGTGTCAATCATTCCTTGTGTAGTTAGGCCGTTTACTACTGCTTTTAATGCCTGCAAAGCCTTATCAAGTTTCAGGGCTTTATCGGAAAAGCTCCGTAACACTTTTAGGACTTCTTGGTCCGTGTACCCTTTCTCAAAGGCGTCAGCACCAAAGGCTACCTCCCAAATGTCTTCTGCGGCATCTCTGTCAAGCACGACCTCGTGCTTACTGAGCGTTATAGTTTTATCCCTAGGTCCATCGTATTCAAATTCTTCAATGTCGTTACTCATACGTTTTTCATTTATTCTCCACGTAAGTACATAAAAATAGCGGGGGAGCACACATCCCACATGTGCTGCCGCCGAGAGTTCCCGGCTGCTCCCCCGCCCCCAGTTTTTTATTCTTTGCCTGTAAAGTCAGACAAAGTTATATCGTCTTCTTTTGGTGGATTTCTAAGAGAGATACGTGTTTTCTCGTCAGGCCACTTCTCCGCCATCGTCATGTTGACGGCTATTTCTTTGTTGTAAGAAACGAGTGTCCCTAACCAGCGACCGTATTTTCCCGTCTTATGCGTTCGCAACCAAAAGCGTTTGTCGTCTTCTTCCGCAGTCTCGATTAATTCCGACAGCGCCAGTGTAGCTGCTGACCAGTCTTCGTGACCACGTTCTGGTGTGTCTACGCCCAGTAATCTAATTCTTACTCGTTGGTGTAGATAAAACCCCATGTCAATAAAGACATCTACAGTATCCCCATCGACTACATGAACTACCTCGCATAAGTAGGAGTAAAGTTGCATATGTTTTTGTTTAGCCATCCAAAGTCTCCAAATACTTAAGGATGCCTTCACGAAGACAACGAGCTTTAAATCCCCTGCCTCTGTAGCCCCCGGCTTCTTCCAGAAGTTCTTGCAAATCAAAGCTAGTTGCCATATCAACTAAAGCGTCTAGCCCGTAAATGCTTACACACTGCGGAATAGGTTGCAGGTTATCGTCAAAGATGGTTCCTTTAACATCAGAGTACGTGTGACCGTCTGCGCCTTTGTCGAACCTTTCGGCTAGCAAACCTAGCTGAGGTAGAATTGATTCAGGCTCTTCCTCTCCTGAGATCACACTCTTAAACAAATCAACTACGTCGCGTTCTAGCAAAACATAGCGATCATATGCGCTGGTTGTATTCCATGCGTACGGCGCAGATTTATCGATTTTAGTTAACGCTTCTACGTCCGCGTCAAGAACGCCTGCGTCTTTGAACGCCTCCGGGTCAATCAAACCGTGACCATCACACACGTCCGCAATTTTCTTTACAACACCACTAAAGTAGTTATTCCAATTCACTTTCGGCTCAGTCTTTGTCATGTGTATCCTTTTTCTGTTTTTCGGCTTTAAAATCAGAAACGTATATTTCAATCGTATCCCACGTAATACCTAACGTTGCATCATGGTCGTCTAGTACCTTGTTGAGAACTCCGACAGCATCTTCCTGCGTCATCCACTCTTCTGCGGGAATTTCGTTTCCGTCGGTGTCCCACTTCGCGGGATGTGCGATAGACAACACGTCTTCCGTCGTCCAGACGACTGCTATCTTATCTTCCCAGTACTTTTTCATCTCTTCTTTTACAGTTTGCACTGCCTGCTCAGGTTCTAGTACTGGGATTAATAGTCCTTTTTGTTCCAGAGCTTTGGCCATTTGTTCTAGTTCGTAATCATACATCTATTTCCACTCGTCCCTTTCTCTCCAAATACCGCTAGGTCGTGGGTCCTTTTGTCCTTGATACTTAGCGGACGAATATTTCTCATAATCGCCCTGTACTGGTTCGTAGTAGATCTGGCATATACGCATACCGGCATATACACGAACCGGCTTTATGACGCTTATTTCCAGCGTCCACGTACCACAAAACCCTACGTCCCCGAACCCTGCTGTCGCGTGTACGTTTATCCCTAGGCGTCCAACGCTACTTCTTCCCTCTATGCCGGGAATTAAGTCGGGCGTTTCTGTGTACTCTTGTGTCGCCCCTAGGTACAACTCTCCCGGTTGCAGGATAAAACCGCCTGCCGGGATAACATATTCTTCTGTAGGTAACTCTCTGCCTGCATCCAAGCAGACGTCGGTGTATACCAACAGCTTTTCTCCCAGTCTCAAGTCATATGAGTTGGGATTTAAAAAAGCCGGGTCGAAGGGCTCAATAACAATTGAGCGCGCTTCAACCCGGCTTAAGATCTCTTTTCCGCTTAGTTTCATCGTCTAACTTGCGTCGACAATGACGTCCTCTAAGAGGGTCTTTGCAGTACAACCACCAACACGGCTAATGATGCAAGCCATGTCACGCCGCGCTTTAAGAATCGCAGCAGTGTCCGTAGTGGGGGTAGTGCTAGTGGCCGCCTTAGATGCAGTAACAATCTGCGTGCTAGTGCGTCGCCTACGACGCTTTTTAGTTGCGGTAGAGGTAGTACCTCGCAGTACTTGAGATACGTAGGTAGCGTTACAACCAACTTCCTCAGCGATGGCCTTATTGCTCATCTCAGGAAACTTTTTCCGCATCGAACGAACGCGATCCTGCTTGGTCTGCTTCTTCGCAGGGGCAGTCTCCGTAGTCGTGGTTGATGTCTTGATGGTTGCTGTGTTCATTTACTTCTCCAAAATTAGAACCTTGATGATGGGGATCCTTCACCCCGACGGTTTTCATCCATGATTCTGAGATAACAAGATGTCTCAACCAGTCTTGCACAGACGGTATGAAACCACAATCCTCTTGGACATGTTTTTCTGCTACTCCGCGTACCGGAACTACACGCCCGTCGCTGTTAGTAAGCACATGCCCGAATAATTTTTCACATAGGAATATCCCCCATGAGTTGTGTAACAAAGCCCGATGTCTGACGTTTGCCATGTGAGCTTTTGTACTGTCTAAGAAATCATGAATTGGGAGGTAGTCTGCTTCAGTGCCTCCCCACTTTTTTACAGATGCAACAGCGTGATGCCAAGAGTGCGCCATGTTTACCACTCCTGTGTAGTGGTGTTGACGTCTGTGAAGTAAGAATTATGCTCTAACTCTATCTTATTTTCAACTACGTGAAAGCGAATTGTCCCTCGGCTTCCGTCGTTGATCTCCCAGCCGCCCGGCAACAAAGAATAGCAGTACGTGTCTAACACGCGACTAAACTTGATTGTTTCCTCCGTAACCTTGGTCGAAACCCAGCCATAATTGTCCGAGTCCGAGTCCCAGTGCTTTGTAACAAGATTGTCGTTTACGGGGAAATCGTCCCATGAGGTGTATTCGCTATGGGCTACTTCGTTTTTAGCTGACCCTGCGTCAGGAAGCTCTGCACGGTATAGCGCAATGTCATCAAGGCTTCCGGAATCACCTTCCCCGGAATAATCTACTTCGGCGAAAGTGACTTCTTTGCTTCTCAGGTAATTTAAAATACTGTCTTTTAAGTCTACGTCTTTTGCAATGTACACTTCTGCGTCTTCCATTTACTTAATCTCCCATACATTTTTCGCACCACCAATATTCTTCTTTAAGCGCCTTTTTTTGCCTTGCGGAAAGCCCCAGATCCTCCGGGAAGTAATCATGTACTTGGTGAAAAACCCGCTCACCTGCTTTCAATTTTTTACGGCAAATACCGCAAGTAACTTTTCTGCGGTTCTTAGGGAAGCTTTTCCACTTTTCATACGGCTCCGGCTCATCCGAGGGCGGCCTGTTTTGGTGGTAGTACTTAGGGTCAATAGAAAGAGGAGCAGTCTCCTGCCCCTCGGGTAACTCAATAGGATCTGATAGTCCATCTAAAAGATCATCAAAATTATCGGTCATTTCATAGTTTTCTCTTTATCGGAAAGGAGGTCCTTCGTACCAAGACACGAGAGAATACCTCTTACCTTCCGTCACGGGTGTTACTCGATGTCGTAGAAACGACGGGAAAATAATTGTGGTTCCCTGTCGTCTTAAGTCATCCACCTTTGGTTGCTGATCTTCGCCACCCATCTGCTCGGTGTTTAACTCCAGATTACCACCCTCATATTTGGCAGGATCTGTCAGCTGAACAACCATACTTATTTTGCGCCGCGATGGGTGGTTTCTAGCGAGATTGCAGTCTTCGTGCCAGTCGTATTTTCCCTTGTAGCTGGAATCATATTCGGTGAATTGAATTTCTTTGAAATAAGACAAATCAAAGTTGAACGCATTCAAGTTAGCGAATTGAAACGCATGCTCCATTTTGGAAAACAACCAGTCGTTCTCGTAAAAGACGCGGTCAAACCAGCGCACGTTAGAACGACGAATCTCTTTGTTGACGTTTGATTGTCCGGTTCCGTGTCCTGTTGTAGCCTCCTGTTTGGGGAGCAACAAACCACGCCGTATAATCTCGTCACACTCTTCGGGTGTGAAGAAGTCACACCACATCTGCCACCATTGGTTCATAGCTTAACTTACGGGTTGCAGTCATACACACTTTTGAAGTTGTCGAATCCGTTGTCAACTATATCCTGTGTATTACTGTTCTTAAGGGCCAACCGGGCTTCCTTGCTCAGCTTATCTGCAAACACGTTTAAGTCTACGCTGGCGCGGGGGATCCAGTGCCAGTGTAATAACAGTCCGTGACGCTTAAATTCGTCAAAAATACGCCACAGTGGCGCATTCTTACGTGGTGCTCTTTCCGTGGAATTTCCACGGTCTTTGCAATACTTACTGTCAGTGACTATGTGCACTTTACGAAAACGGACCTTTCTACTTTTCTTTCGGCGGTCGGCCTCGACAGCTAAATACCAGTTTAACGGTTGTAAATAAGCCATCATCTCAGAAAAGTTGACTGTTCCGCAGTTCATTCCTCCGTACCACACACGGCGGTTGAGCGTTTCTTTTTCAATGGAAATAGAAGCCCAACCACTATGATAATTCCAGTTACTACCGGAACCATCACCGACAATTATTAGATCCCAATCATCCGGAGCTATCTTCAACTTCAGTAGAAGATCCTCCAGAGTTGGAGATTGCCTTGATTTCTGCTTTGACTTGCTCAAGCTCCTGTGTCCTTTCATTGAGTTCCTGCAATGTCTTTTGCAGGTCCTCTCTAACGCCTGTGAGTAGAGCGAAGCCACGATCTAGTATAGTAGCCGCCGCCTGAAGGGTAACTCCTGCGGATCCGATAATGCCCGCTGGTGTTGTTTGTGCGCCTTCCGGCCCTAGCCAAACTCCTTTGTTGATACCCTCAGTATCGTTCAAAGGCCCGTGGTAATCAAAACTAATAACCACAGAACGTAGTACGTCTCCGTGGTGTATAAAGGCGTCATTGATAACGGGACGAAACAGCTCAACTAGCTGGGTGTCAAACATGACGCCGGGTTGTTTTTCTTCCATTTTTACTCACTTTCGTCCTCTTCATTGTAGGTAAATAGATCACCATACGGTGTCGGCGTACGGCATTTATCGCGAAAATAATCGTTGCCTAGGTTGGCTAAGCGGGCTACTGCAAAAGCGTACCACGCCAAGATAACCGCAGGCCACGTCGTCCAACCAAACAACTCGGAACCGCAAAGGACCAGCACGGAAAGCGCGCCAATCCACGGAGCTAGGCAAAACGGACATCCCAATAACTCCCCTAGTTTGTTTTCCCACAACTCTACGCGGGAACGGAGGGGAGCAAATAGGAGGCTGTGATGCCAAATCTCAATAATTTCCCAAGTTGCTAGTGCGGCAACGATTATTTCAAAAAACACTTTTAACTCTTTTTACTTTGTGTAACTCATTTTTTAAGATGAGTCTCAATAAAATGTACACTCACAAAATATGCGACGACAGCGGTAATTAACATAGGCAGTCCTCCGCCTATAATCATCGATACTACCACACCGACGCAAAGTATTGTGGTGAATAGCTGAAATCCACCATTCATTTTCGACTCCTACTCGTCTGTAGGAGCAGACCAATCAACCATCCGAGCTCGATCCGGTGGAGGAGAACCGTTGGATGCTTTTAGCTTTTGCTCAGTTTTTCCTGTAGGATATTTATGGATCAACAAATCATCTGGGGCGAACCTAGACGCAGGCCAGTTTATAGGCCGTAATTGTTTTCTTCGCTGATATCCGTATGGTGAGCGAGATGGCATATTAAGTCTCCTCCAAGTTACACAACTAAACTGAAACGCGGCGTGGTGACACAAAACTGTGACACTCTAAAGAATATTTTACCAATATGGAACATACACCAGAAACCTCCGATTTTAAAGAACGTTACAATAAACTAAAAGCTGAACGTCAAACAGCTCGTGACGTTGTCGGGGCGGAAGACCACAGTATTGATTTATCTGGGTTACTTTCTGCGGACATCACGGACGATCTTAAGTTCAGCGGACATGAAGATGACATCACAAAGCAGTTAATGCTCGCTAGTCATGTGATGAAGAAAACAGGGCATCTTACCCTAAAACCGTTGCTTCCATTGCTTCTTCAAATTCGTGGTAAGCCGTATCATTTACACGACCATTTTGCTTTTTCTCCTTTTTTCAGAACAAGGATGCCGAGAAAAACTCTGCTAAAAACAGGTCGGCAGGTTAGTAAATCTACGTCGTTAGCTAGTCAGGGTGTTTTGTTTTCTAACTGCATACCCTACTTCTCAACGCTTTACGTCACACCGCTGTTCGAAATGATTCGTCGTTTTAGTTCAAACTATGTACGACCTTTCATTGAAACCTCTCCTGTGATGAAGCTGTTTAGCGGTACGACTACGATTAATTCGGTATTGCAGCGGTCATTTAAAAACCGCTCTCAGATGTTGTTTAGTTTTGCATTTATGGATGCAGAACGTACTCGTGGTATCTCTGCGGATAAAAACGTTATCGACGAAGTGCAAGATATGGATATATCCTTCTTGCCTGTGATCCACGAGACTATTTCTGCTTCTAGGGACTGGGGACTAATCCAGTACGCTGGAACACCTAAAACTCTAGACAATACTATTGAAACACTTTGGCAAGACAGCTCTATGGCTGAATGGATGGTCAAATGTAGGCACTGCGAGTATTGGAATATTCCGTCAATTGACCATGACCTAGTGAAAATGATCGGGCCGTACCATGACGGTATTTCGGAGCAATGTCCCGGTGTTGTTTGTGCAAAATGCCGCAGGCCAATTAGCCCCAGACCTCCCTATCAGGGCGGCACAGGGCGTTGGGTTCACCGTTACCCGGAGAAGCGCTGGTCTTTTGCGGGCTATCATGTCCCACAAATAATTATGCCTATGCACTACGCAGAGCCTGAAAAATGGGAGGTTCTTGTAGGAAAACAGCAGGGTAAAGGCAACACCCCTCTTAGTGTGTTTATGAACGAGGTTTGCGGGGAATCTTACGACTCAGGCAGTAAACTTGTAACAGTAACTGATTTAAAAAAGGCTGCCTGCTTGCCTTGGAAACGAGACCTAGAAGAGGCTAAGCGCCACGCAGACTCTTACGGCTACCGTGTCGTCTCCGTAGACTGGGGCGGAGGAGGTGTGAGCAAAGGCAAGTCGGATATGCAGTATCAGTCGTACACGTCTATTGCTGTCATGGGTATGGGTCCTGACGGGAAGATGGATGTCATCTACGGATACCGGAGTTTGCACCCTCACGCACATGTCCGAGAAGCAAAGGTCATCCTAGGTATAATGAACCACTTTAAGTGTTCGCACCTTATTCACGATTACACCGGAGCGGGAACGATACGTGAAACAGTTATAAGCCAAGCGGGCCTACCACAGTCAAATATTATACCTATCGCATACACAGGGACCGCACGGGGCAACGTCCTTAACTACAAGCCTGCTACAGATCTCCACCCCCGCGCACACTTCAATATGGATAAAGCGCGTTCACTAAACTATACGTGTCAATTTATTAAATCTGGTGTCGTCCGATTTTTTCAGTACGACTACAAGGGTTCCGAAGACCAAGGGCTTTTGCATGATTTCTTAAATCTCATTGAAGACAAGTCTGAAAGCGCCGTAGGCCGTGACAGCTACAAAATTCTGAGAGACCCCGCAGGTCCCGATGATTTTGCACAAGCCGTCAACATGGGCACAATGATGTTGTGTCATATGACAGGCAGGTGGCCTGACTTATCGAAGTATGAAGATATTGAGCTGGGCGGTGATCTTACGGGAGAAATTCCCGCTAACATCAAGGACTGGGAAGACATTTAAGACAGCGGGCTGCTTTCTTGAACGTAGGGAATAGTGCTTTCATTTCCCTATGCATAGCCCACCGCTGAAATAAGCCTAGCACCTGAAGCTGCCAATGATCAGAGTCGTTTAAGTCGCCCTCTTTCACGTTGGCGGTAGCCCACTTTATAAAGTCTGGGAGTACCGTCCTAAACGCAAGCGGCACGTTCTTCGGCGCCAACTCCTGTGATCCGTTAGGGGTAAACACCCTATACGCTTTCGCAGGTGCGCAATCTTTGTCTGAGATGGTCGCACGGAACCTTTGATTTCTATTAGGAGTTTTTATCGAAACAACAGGCCAGTCGTGTTTCCAATGCTCGCCCGTGATAGGTATCTCTAAACGATCCATAATTTCGATAAAAGCTGTGTCGCAATCAGACGGGTGTTCGAAGGCTATCCACGGAATTGGGCGTCCAAACATGTTAGCCACAATTTGTGCCCCAAAACTGAAGATCGCACTCCACGACCAGACAGATTCAGGGTTGGAAGCCTCACACAACCGTTGTGCTACTTCCGGTCTCCACGTGTACTTATGTCTTTGTGGTCCCAGTGTGCCGTGTGGGAGCATATCTAATGTTATCTCGGAAGCCCCACGCCGCAACCTAAAGTTTCTAAACTGGTAAGACTCACCATCCCAGCCGATAATTTCTTTGCCGACCACAACCTCGGGAGAGCGAAACGCAAGCGCTACTTGTATTAAACCCGCACGGTTTCTTGTGTCTGACTTTTCACAAAAGTAACCTTTCGATTCTATTTTCTCATAAATTTCTTTATTTAGCGCAGCTTGCGTTTTACCCGCTATTCGAAACGGTATTCTGTCGTCTGAAATAACTATCTCCCCGATATAGTCGGGGTACTTGCCGCTACGTGTAATGATTTTTTGCACATCGATATGTCCGGGGAGAATAGGTGCATCTCTGTCTCCTCGGTACCACACACCGTTTCGTTCTGTGTAGGTATGTTTTCCTACGGTAGTTGTGTGGGTGTAATGTTCGCCGCCTGTCTCTAACCCTAACGCTTTTTTAACACGGCGGAATAAGTGGTAATCCAGCAGGGAGCAGCTATCTAGCAACTCCGCAATTTGTGCGTTGGAGGTGTCCTTATGTTTTGACCAGCGTAATATCTCTTCTTCCCAAGGCTTGGCTTGTCGACAAATAAGCTGCTCTACGTCATACATCGTTTTGAAGTCCCGCACCCAGTGCGAAATGCTTCGGTAGTCTGTGTTCTTGGGTCCCACGTTTAGTGTTAAGCTGCCGCCTGTGGTCATACATTGATGCAGCAAAGACGCGGTAGGCTTCCAGTCCCAGAAAATAAGCTTTTTACCGTTAAATAGCTGCCAGTTATGTGAAAGGCGATACTTATCATCTGGACGCCATCCGATTAACGGTAGTGGCTGAATTGATGTATTAAAGTGCCGAACCTGTATGCGAAGCATGGCCAGTGTATCGCTCATGCATATAACATGCTTAGGGTCGTGGTCTATTACAGCGTGTAAACCTGCAAACCCCACAGATGCGTGTTGTGCGTTTCTTCGGGCGTACGTCTGAAACACGTGGTCTTGTGATGGTCTACCGCTACGCCCCACGAATAAAAGACTAGCTACATCGTTAGGCGCTTTGAAGTAGGGTATGACAAGTACGTCTGCCCAGTAGCGCCCTTTAAATGCATTTGTCTTACGTCTGTGTGCTTTGCCGGGTTCCCATATCTTCTGTATTTCCTCCACGTGAGAAACGCCAAACAGCGTGGAAGGACCTTGATTAATACGGTCTATACTTAGCGAGGGGGTACGTAAACCTAGTTTATTGCGTAATTTTCCTAGCCGCTTTTCTGGCCTAAACAAGTTTTTTTGCGCCCTGCGCCAAACCCTGTTGGCCTTTTCTCGCGGTACGACTTCCCGTTTGATATAGTGATTTATATCGTCAGGTGTTACGCTTATAGAAGTAGCCTCGCTCAAGCGTTCGATAGCAATTCCGAGGGGAACATCCCAGATTTTTGCTGCCAGATCGAGTACACTAGAAGAGTGCCTACAATCAAAACAATATGCCCATTCTTCCCCAGATTTGGTATCTTGGTAGATTGACATTCTACCTTGACAAAAAGGACAAGTAGTTCCTACAGGAAGAACTGAATTCGTTTCGGGTAGCCCCAGTACAGGAGCTATTCGATTCCAAGATAAGACATGGAGAGTCATATGCCTTCGTCCACAGCACAAATTCTTGATCCGGCCAGTGATGTCACTAGAGAAGAACTTGCACGATTATGTAAGTTGTATTCTTTCCCGGATTTTGTTAAGCAGGCTGATCTTAGCCAGACTATGAACCCGGAAAACGTTGCTGTTACTACATACGCAGATCCTGTACGACACAAGTATGCGTGCCACACAGCAGCTGCCACATGGTTGTCTAGCCTCTATTTTCACGAAAAAAAGGCTGAATACCATCCTAAAGACAGAAGCCGAATTGAGCAACGTCTAGAACACTACGTAGACTACTGGCGCATCCGCCCGGCCTACGACGACGTCGTTAAAAAGGCCAGCGAACTGTCCTCGCAAGAGCTGCCAGATTCCGCATACGCTTATGTATGGGCCGGAGATGACGGACACAAAGAACGTTTTCTCCCGCTAACGTCTACCCAAAACATTAAAGCCGCAGCTGAATGGCTTTTCGCTTATCGCGATTCTCTACCGTTTCGTGACAGACACGTTATCGCCAAGAAAATTCTTGAAAAAGCCGCCGCCTCTGGTGCTTCATTTGGAGTGGAACTAAATTCTTTTGTAGAGAAACAAGCAGGACATGGAATCCCAGATCCTGCTGAAATCTCTCGGATGCTGGTACAGCGTGCAAAACTTTGTAAGAACGCCGAACACCGAGATCAGATTAACCAGCTTGCTGAGACTGTTCGAGGCCAGTCACGCGTTGCGTTACAACCTGATCAACTCGTTAAACTAGCAGAAACTGTCGATATGATCGACCATGCCATTCATTTGAATGGTAAATATACCGACACTATTCAGCGACCAGAAGATGTTATCTTCAAAGTCACCTACACAAAAGCTGCGTCCGACCGCGACGCGCTCTGCACACTGCAAACCGGAAACGTCTACGAAAAAGACCAGCTCGCTAAGCTGGCCAAAGAAGACGTGGAGGAAATCTTTGGAAACGACTTTGCCGCCGAGGTATCCCGGGGCTTGGAAGTTGATCCAGAGAAAATGGCTGCTGTGGCAGAGACGCTGCCGCGACCAGACGCAGAACTGTTAGAGGGTTTGCTGTCCGAAGTCGGGCAAACACCACAATTCGGTAAAGAGTCTAGCGACCAAGCACTGACTCAAACCGAGCTGGAAGAGCTGGCAAATATCTACGCATCTTAAATTCTAGAATTTACGACGCACGTAGAACTCACCGGGGATGACACTCCCGTATTCGTCAAGGATACCGGGAGTGGACATCGCCGTTTCCATCAGCTGGTCAAAAGCGTACGCAAGGCTTTCGGCGTCCGTGACCGTCGGATCAAACCTTACCTCTAGTTCTAGCGTCGCAGTTCCCGGTTCCTCTACCTCTACAGGGAATCCGGGCATACAAATCAGCTCAAACGTATCCGTAGCTCCTTGCATGTCTGTTGTGACATAGGAGTGGTTCGTAAGCTGTAAGTTGTCAAATAGACTTTGCCAACTTCTTTTCGGGTCTTTTGCCATAGTTCGCTTTCCTATCCGTAAAACAAATCTTACACGCTGAGCACGTCGTCTTGGTTACGCCATTGTCGTAAGGACATATTAGATAACCCTTAGACGTGTACTTCATGACAGTACTTGAGTCGTCTCGAAAGACTAAGTCTACCTTGTAGCGTGGTTCGTCGCTATCGTTTTCCATCAAATACGCGGTCCTAACAAACTTACTCTTAGGTGGTTTTCCTGTTTCCCGATCACAAGACCACCACATATAGAAATTAGGGCGCCGAGCTAGTCGAAGCAAAAACCTTCGCAACTCAGGGTCTCTCCAATTTCTTGTGTAAGCATAGAACAACGTATCAGGGTTGTTAGCACATACTTTTAACCACTTTAGTACGTACTCCACACTATAAAAATCACCGCCCACGTGCACACGTACAACTTGCACGTAATTACGCCGGATGTCCGTAGTCATCCACATGGGGAAGTCATCTTCTAAAGATTCCTCATAATTCTTAAGGTGTGATTTCTTTACACTTGGCGTGTAGAAAAACCCTTTCAAAGCGTAGCATAACTTACGGCAAACGCTCGTAGCGCCTATGCAAATAAGCGCCATCGCGGGTATTGACCATCCCCAGATCAACATACCCAGTTTAGTGTTGCCGTGGGTTATTGACATTTAAAGTCCTCCTCTGCGAAGGACTGTAGCAAATCCCACAAAGCCTCAAAGCCACTCACCTTGTCAAAGTAATCTGCGGCCTCTGTGGGGGCATCCCCCCAACTCATGCCACCCGTTACCAAGACACGGTAATTCATACCCGGAAAGAATATGGATCCTACATCACGGGGATGATCTGCCTGCTCCAAAACAGTAAACGTATTTTCTAAGATTAGCTGCCTGACTACCGTCGCAAGAGCTTCCTCCTCGGACCCAGATCCATAGGCCATATCCATCATCGACAAGTCTGGTAATTCTTCGGATAAGTAGTCTTCGTTGTACGCTAAAATTTCTTTGTCACTAACACTGTCAACTAATTCCGTTATTTTTTCTTTTCTCTCGTCCGTAAGTTGACAATGCGGTAGAGACGATAAATATAGGTCTGCACCCATAGTATTCCTCCTCTAGCCGAAACGAATTATTTGATCAGTTTCGGATGCAAGTTTATAGAACTCCGTGAGATCTACCCAATAATCTCGGTCGATGTAGTCTTCGGATTCGTCCGCTGTGGGGACTTGCGAGGTGAGCCACTCAAGGCAGAATGCGACGTCTTTCGCCTCGCCCGGCGAATGTATTCCGTCGCAATCGCTGTGATCGACCCAAGCATTGAGCCCGCACAAAGCTCGATTAATAGTGCTGTAGTCATCTTCTTTTTCTCCTGTGTAGTCGTAAAGATAGCTGGTGACTGGAAAGTAGTCGTAATCCGGGCATCCGGACTCTTCCGCGTATTCAATACTCCCGGCTAGAAGCTTGTGCAGAAGACGCATACTTTCCGTATTGTCATCGTCCAATTCGACTGATTCTAATTTTAGTTCTGGTTCAATTTCTTCCAGTTTTTGCGTAAAGAACCTAATGGCTTTAATCCTCGTATATTGGACGCCGCTATAGCTTCCTACACGCATGCTGGAATTGTTTGTGAAAATATCTAAACCCATTTAATTTCTTTCTGTAAATTGGCGCAGGTCTTTAAAGCCCATAGACTTCCAATCTATTTCTCCGTTTTGTGTTGTTACTTCGTCAGGATCAGGTGTGGAAATATTCTCCGGCAGTATGCAAAACGAAAGAACTGTTTCTAGTTCCTTACGGTACGGCTTACGACCGAAAGCGTCCTGATACTCCTTAGAAATCTTTTCCACGGCTGTTGTCATGATGTCCGCAGGCCCGTCGCCATTCACCATGCTTTCGCTAATTTTCCACCACCCCATCGAACACCTCCTCAAAAAAGTTAGGTTCTTCTAACGCGAGCGCCTTAAGACGTGCACCCAAATCACACAAAGCTTGGTAGTAACGTTCGCTCAGGTGATTAGATTCGTAGTGGTGCCCAAACTCGTGGATGAGTAATGAATCAAACTCACCCCCACTAGAGATCGAAAGCAGGGCGTCAGAGAAATATTCTTTACCGAGCCTCGATACATTGAAATCTAGCTGCCTATGTCCGAAAGCTGCACTCCACGGTTTGCCGTTATAGCTCGCACCCCGAGGGATGCGCACAAAGCGCACCGTAATGGAACCGCCTAGGAGTTTATTTCCCAGCCGACGTGCATACTCACCCGCAATCCTCATATCACGTGTAAGCTCACTGTCTTCCAGCACTTTAACCGGCAATGCATCCGGACTGTCGCTGTAGACTCCAAGGCCTGCGGTAGGAAACTCTTGGGAGGAAGACTTCAACGTTCCCGCAGACCTTAAGTTGGTGCGTTGACCACCTGTAAGGCCTCTGCTGGGAATAAGCGTATACCCGTCTGCGACTGCCTTAGCGTTAGCTTCCGCGTTATTAGGGTCAAAAGCCACGCTTTTCTCCCCGTACTTCTTAACGCGAAACGTCTCCGCCGCCTCATCCGCACAGCGCTTATCCGATGTTGCCTCATTCACCCACGTAGCTTCAGTGTCTTCTTCCGTCAGTTTATCGTGCATACGATTAACAACGGCCACACGCACTTCCCTAAGAAAAGCAGGTGTTACGTTGTCTCGTTCCGTGTTAAGTGGAACTTTCTGCTCGATGCTGACATGCCAACGATCTCCTGTCTCTACAACAGGAATGCCCAGCTCATAGAGCATAGGCGTCTCACCGGCAAGCGGCTCGTAGACACGAACCTCGGTCTTTCGTCGACTGGGTCGAAGGTCTTCACCAATTTCTGTCGGCAAAGTTTCTTCCCACACCTCGATAGGTTCCCGGCTTTCAATTTCTGCGCCATTAACGCGAAGTCGTAAGCCGTCCCTCACAATAAGCTTGGGCATGTACGAAAGAATTTCGTCAAACTGGGGGTTTGTGCAACGTAACTCCAACGTCACCTTAGTCCCTTGCTCTCTTTTCCTCCTAGGAAACTCGCGGCGCCCATTATCGTCGAACTCAACGGTCCCGCTGGTTGTCTCAATCTTTGCAGAGTAGCAAAAAGACAAAACAACCTTTTCCCCAATATTAAAGCGTCCGGCCTTGGTCGGGTCATCTTTCTTCATAGACGGTGCGAACATAGTCCACGCGTCTGTCAGGCGATTAAACCCGGGGCCGTTGTCTTCAACTGTAATTAACGCGCGAGCGACCCTCCCAAGCATTTTTTCTGTCGTGATGTTGCACTCTGTGGCGTCCGTATCCATTACGTTTTGGTATAGCTCAGCTACAATAACACCAAAACCACGACGCTCCACCAGACGTTCATTGATCTGGCGGAGCCCTTCTTTATCCACAGAAAACCAACTCATCTATACCTCCTTTACTTCTACAGCAACAGTAGTAGAAGCTTTGCGGTTAACGGGCTCAGTACGGTCACGATAAATTTCCTGCACTTTGTCAATGCGGGCTTTTACCAGTGATATTTGTGGTGCGTATTCTTCTTTGACTTTGTCGCCCTTGCGAATCATCTTCTTCATCGCAGACTCAAATTCGTCAAGTACGTCCATCTGGTCTTCCGCGCTCATGTCCGCAATCAAAACCGCAAGCGCCTCCACAACCGGTGGACGATACGCAGGCATAAACGTTGTGCTTTTACCTGTCTGCACCGCTCCGTTAACATCTAGCTGTACAACTTCCGCGACAGCAAAAGTAGTTTCCGAGTTAAGTTCTGGCTTTGTCTTTTCCAAGTGCTTAAGAATTGCAATGTGTGTTGCTGGTTGCATAGGTTTGCTCCTCTAATGCGTTTTCTATCCAAGATATTTCCGCAGTAATCGCCTCTTCGCGTTTACTGAACGGCCCTAACGTAGGACCGTCAAAAATACGGGCTTGCCAACGACACGGCCATTTCCGTGTGAAAGCAGCTAACTTGCTATCGTCCTCACAACGCCTCCTGATGAAGTGAAAAATCCCACGTAAAGCCCGGTTAACAGGCTCTACGTGGGATGCACGACGCTTCTCTAATCCCAACTCCTCGTCACCGGGATCGAAGATCTTTAAGACCTGACCGTCGGGACGAATAATGATGTTCCGCTTCACACTCGAAGTCTCCTTCTGTTTAGCTTACGCTTAGGTTCGGATGAAGTGTCAGCTTCGGCTGACTGGGATTTCTTAGCTGGTTTGTGAAACACAACCGAAAGCTCGGTCGCTTCTCTGGTCACTGGAGGAACAACAACGGTAGGCACGCCTAGCTTAGTGTTGATTGCAACCAGAAGAGCGAACTGATCAGAATTATTGATTTGTTTCCGGTGTATATCACCTATGGCTAAAAGACGCATGAGGTCCTCCATGACCACATGCGCGAAAGCAACCAATTTATCCCGATTAGTCATCCTACCCAAACGCGTATGTAGTTGCTTAAACGTCATAGTCTCATAACGGTTTTGCGCGTACTGCACGTCTTTTGGGTTCATTAACCAATTCTCCTGCGGTGTACTTTTTGCTTCTTCTCTCGTTTGACCAACTGGTCTTCAAGAGCGTCGGCAATGCCCGCCAACTGCACTCGCGCAGTGTTGCGAACATATGCACCACTTTTCATCTCTTTAGTAATAGCTGCCGGTGTGCTTCCAAAACTTACCAGCGTATCCTGTAGCGTTGTCGCAAAGGTGCTAATCTTAGGGCCATTCTCTCCAAGCATAGATTGGATATTGCCGATCTTTTCGGCCAAGGTCATAAGTTTAGAAACACCACTCTCATACAACTTACAGTGCTCGTCAGTCTCGTACGGGTTAAGCTGTGTCTTATAATCCGACACCGGAATAATCACTTCTTTTTCCGCACCCGACTTTGGTTTTACAACCAGCAAGTACGAGTCTGCTGGAACCTTTTCCGGAGACTCGTCGTGCTTGACGATCTTTTTAACTTCGGCCTCGCGAAGATGACCGTATTCGCTCGTCACACTAGGTAGAAGACGAATACGTGTGCCCAGCTGACGAACAACGTCCCGGACGTTATCCACCAACGTAGTGACGATTTCATCACAAGCAGCGCCTACGGTAGCGTCTAGCCACGCGGCGTTTGTCTTGCGAAGCTGTTCTGCACTACGAGGTGCAACTTTCTCAAAGTCAACACTAACGTCGATTGCAGAGAAAGTAGGCTCAACAACTGTCACGTACTTACTGAGGCTCTTGGGATACTTAGATTCCATTAGATCCCAAGCTTCGCCCAGAGCTTCTTCGTCAGCCGCACGGAAAGCATAGAGTCGCTCATCAAGGCCAGCGCCCCACGCAATATACGCGTCGACTGCTGGTGTGATTTTTTGCGTAAACTCATCCACCAAGGATTTCAAGATAATACGCTTACCAGATTCTTTCTTAGAAACTAGCTTCGCACCGTCTTCGGTAATACCTTGGCTTGATACAGCTACTTGCTGCTTAGGCAGCGTATACTGGTCCAAGATAGCCGTAATCTGGCGTTTAAGCGCATTGCCTTCTTTTAGGTACGGATGGGCATCTGGACTCAAAATAGCCAGAGAACCGCGTACACGTCGTTCCTTAGTGTCTGTAGTCTCTGCCCAACGTTTCTTAACTTCGCGCGGGATAGAGAAAGAAGTAGGTAGACTTCCCAGCTCCATCTCGACAATCATGCAGTCAGCCTGCAAGAAGTCACCCACCGAATTTTTGTCTGAGCCTTCCAGCGCAGTTTGAAAATCTTCCTTGTGAAAGCTTTGATCCTGCTCCTGCTCGCTTTCCTGCTGCTCCTGCATAACTTGTTGCAAAAGCTGATCGTCTTCGGGTGCGTTGTAGTGGTGGTTTTCGTTATTCATTACTGTGCTCATTATTTTTGCCTTTGAAATATTCGATGCCGAAACTTATTGCAATAAAAGGGAGTGCTAGAATCATTCCAACAAGCATCCCAAAACCTACAAGACCTTTCTCGACTGTTTGCAGCCAGCCGGGGATCTGGTAATGGCGTTCCGCAGGTTCCTCCTGCGTTTGACATAGTTCTGCGCGGGCCGGTTCGTGTTCTTTACGTTCCGGGTCTTCGACCATTTTTATTCCTGTCATTTACTAACACTCCTTACAGTGCGTTTTGGAGCTTTCCCGGCGGAAGATGCACTCTTCTTACGTCGAGGGTGAACAAACAATTCACCTGTCTCTGCGTCTAGACAGCCTGCGTTCTCAGCCCAGTCCATCAAGTCGTCAATAACTTTCTTACCTGTGCCTGAGTAGCAGATCTTGATGAACTTCGCTGCGTCTACAAGACTTACACCCTGTTGCTCTGCCATCTTGCAACAAACGGAAATATCCGACGGTGTCCAGTGTTCATCCGCAGGAATGTCCTGCTCTTCTAGCTCATGAATATTTCGATACATTTCCCAAGCAGCATCCTTAGCCTCGCGGCTAGGAAAGCCCACAAAGAACGTAGTATCGAAACGACCTGAACGAGTAAACTCAGGGGGAATAGCAGAGATGTCATTAGCGGCTGCCAACACAAGAACGTTGTTCTGGTTGTTTTGCCACGTCAACATACCACCAGCCACGCTTTGAGTAGTACGACCTTCGTCTGCACCACCTGTAGGCATAAAACGCTGATACTCGTCGATTCCCAGAATTCCGCCGATGTGCTCAACAGTTGTAAGCATTTTGCGTAGGTTCTTGTCTGTCTCACCTACCCACTTGCTATACAAGTTAGCTGTGCTCATCTCACTAAGCGGGGCGCCCAGTTCACTGGATGTACATCGCATAAAGAACGATTTACCAGTACCCGGAACACCTACCAACAAAATACCCTTCAGCTTGGCACGATCAGGTACACCTTCACGACTACCGTTAGTGACGAAATTCTTTAGACCGTTAAGTCCAATCAAATTCTCATAAACGAAAAAGCTGTCCGGGTCGTTTAGTTCCGGAGTCCACAAGTCCAACAGACCGTCTTTCCTGAGGTGCTCAGCTTTCATACCGGCAATCTTGCTAGCATCAAGCTCTTTGTAGCGGCTCAGAGCCTCTGACACGCTACGTTCCGTCCACGCACGGCTGAGACCGCTTGTGGCCTCTACAGCGCGTTTAACGCTATCTGGGGCCGCCTCAACGCTAGTAGCGTCTACGAGGTCCTCAATGATAGCTTGACGTTCCTCATTTACAGGCAATCCGTGATAAACGCTAGCAAGATGCTCTTTAATTTCCACAGGGAGTTCTGTCCCGGTAGAGTTCAAGAGAACAAGCATAACATCTGTCATACGACCTACAGTAATAAGGTGCTGGACTGCCATAAGGAGGCGACTGTTTACTGACCCCTGTTGCGGAGTCAATTCCCGGTCAAAATTACGCAAAACAAGAACTTGCTTAATTTCGTCATTAGGATCTTCTACGCCATTTTCCAAGTTGCGCCGACGCTCAGTCGAAATGTCTAGAAACATCTTGATTGCGTCAAACGCAGAGCATGCCTCAGGCTCGGCACTTGTCATACCCAAGGCGGCCATATCGTCAGCAGCTTGTGGGTCGGTCGTACTAAGAATATCTCCGTCAATATCCTGAAGACCTCGAACTACATCCCAGAAAGCAATAAACACTTTTTCTTCTGGCTTCTCCGCTTTCTTATTGATGGAATACACCTCACTGCGGATTTCTTCGATCACGTCCTGTGATTCTTCGGTTTCTACAGCCACACAACCTTCACCCATGCGAAGGTTCTGGTGAATCTTATTAAAAACACTACTCATCTCGATTTGTCTCCCTTGCGCCTTCTAGGCTAATTATGTGTGTCGGATCTTCTTTGTTGATATCTGCCCAAACCAACAAACGAAGTTCATCCTGCCAAATTTCGACAGCGACGAAAGACTTTATACCGCGACCAATTTCCTGCTCATCACAAGTGCCGCAAGTATTAAAACCTTCCGCTTCGAATTGAATGAAGTTGTTGTCTAGTGAAGTACAAACAGGTATCTCTTTTGTGCCTTCGGGGTCGTTATCGTGTAAGACGACACTGAAAGCAGATTGTGGCCGGTGCGGTGCACTACTCACTTTCACGCTCCCTTAGCTGACCGTTGTCTTTGTAGAAATCTTCTGTCTTCCTGTCTGTCTTGTCGTCGCCTAACAGCTTCTCAAACGGCGCTGTCGCTTTATAACAGTCAGACCCTGTGTAACCAGACGCTGTGATTTCAGTCTCAGAATCTGGCTTTACTGTAATGATTACCTTTTTAGTCATGTTTAATATGCTCCCGTGTGTTCTTCACAAAACATTGTGTCGTCTACAATAATCGGAGTTTCTGGTCCCATATACGATCCTGCGATATTGAAGCTGAAATGTTCGTAAGCTTCTGTATAAGACATGTCGTCTTTTACCAAGATCTCAATAATCTTTGATTGGCTATAGACGGCGACCGTCGGCTCGTTCATACGGGTAGACAACCCAAGGAGGGCGTCATCAAGCCCGTCCATCGTAAGAACTCTTTCTTCCAGACCCTCCAAGGCCTCGTCAAATATTTCTCTTTTAGTACTCATATCACTCTCATCACTCTTTATCGAATCCCGTTTGACGACACCTCCCTCGGAGGGCGTCCATTCCATATCGATCTTCCTTCTCAATTTAGCCATCGCTTTCAAACTCCTCTGTAACGATTAGTTCAGCCTCGCCTTTCTGAAGGATCTCAATAAATTCTGTTTTTGCGTCTTCCAAAGCTTCCTCTTCCGAGTCCGCAGTTATGGCTCGCATAGTGTCTACGCTGACGATATAAACTTTACTCATCGTCTTCCCACTCCTCTTCTTCCCACTCTGCGTTTTGCTCTTCGTTTGCTTTTTCGGTCAGAAGAAAGTCGATGAGAACAGCCACAACTTCATGGTCAATCTCGTCACGCATAACAAATACGCCGTAACGACCATCGCCGTAACCAGAACTGGATACAGCACCATAAGGGATTACACCCGCACTTTTCTCCGCCAGAGTTCTATCGCAATTAAAGCTATACCACGGGTCGTCGTCGCAGATAGTTTCGCTGTGAACGCGGTGCAAACCGATCACGACGCCGTTGTGCTTGTAATACTTCTCGTCGTAAATACCAGCCTGCCCGCTATCTACACTGATGTCTGTACGATATTCCCAGCCTGTGTCGTTATGAGTGACGGTTGGAATGGTTTTTAGCTGACAGATCAAACCAGCGCAGCGGGTTCCCCACGTGCCCTCGTTGCTATAGATAACCTCGGCTTTCCAAGAGCCGTTTGCGACGTTTTCCAGAATATCTACATGCTCAAGATCTAGGTCCTTCTCGTAACAAGGGTCGCTAATTCGAAGCTTTCCACTCTCCACTTCAAAATTACCGATATGTGTTTCTTCCAAATCTGAATAAACGGTACTCATTCTGTAACCTCCATACGGATAGAACCATCTGGCAATGTTTCGACTTTAGTAACTTTCTTGCCTTCCTTTTGCGCACGATTACGCATGGCAATTACGGTATAACGCTGTCGAAGCTCATGGCCCCAATCATCCTGCGTTTTGCCGTCTTTCTCGACTGTCTTGTGTTTTCCAAGACCCTTAGCATCAAACAGCCCTTTGCCGTTCTGCCAGAAGTCTGTCATGAGCGTGAACTCTCCCTTTTTATAGGGGTGCTCAACAACACCAATCTCGTACGACCTCTTATGCCTTTCGTCGGATTTCTTGTACCGAATAACGTAACTAGCATCTTTGCTAATACGAGATTCGGCGGCTTTCAATTCCCGCGCGAAGTCAGGCAACTGCTTAAGCTTCCCTAGCTGTTCAACAGTCAGTGGGCTTTTCTCCAGATCAATTAAGTTTTCTGGGAGAGTAACCCCGACCTCGGCGGCTTTTTGATGTACGTTAATGCCTTGCTTCTTTAACGCCACAAGCGCTTGCAACTGGTAAATAACTGCCAAGGCGTAATCACCAGCAAGAGAACCATTGTCGGTTACCCATGTCCGGTATTCGTTAGCCTTGACCATCTCCAAGTCTGGGCAGCCTGTGTTCACTGCTTCGGCTAACGCCTCAATATCAGTGATCTTTACTTTGCTTTCAGTCACATGTGACATGTTCTACCTTTCTCTGTAATAAATAGCGGAACCACGAGCTTTGCTACGAGGTTTGATAACAGCTCTATACTCAATCTTCCGGACATCGACGCGGATGGCCGCTTCTTTGTCCCGTCGCTCTTTGTCGTAATCTTTCCTTGACCAGTTTCCATGCTCTGCATATTCCTGACACGCAAGACCGTATAAGAGCCGTTCTTTCTTCGATTCACGCTCTGCGTACGCCTCAGCTTCCGCTAAATCGTTATCGTATTTTCTGTGCTGTACGAGCTCTGCATGAATATCTCTTGCAGGGTGTAGCCATACAGGGCTAGCGGATTGGTACTCGTCTTCCCACTCCCCCACACGTGGGAAAGGTTCCGCGTCGTCTTCGTAATCCCAAGACCACTGACTTTCCAACAAAGTAATTCTCTTCTGAATCACCCACACCTTTTCCTTGGCTTCAGCGGCGTAGGCCTCACGTTCGTCGCTAACAGACATAAGTGGGTATCTTCCGTCAAATCGGTCATAATCCCACCGAGGTGTATAACGATCACGACATTCGTGTTTCCCTTCGAATTTAACGCCGCAATTGCCGCAGTACACAGTAGGAAAGGATCTGACCTCCCACTGAGCTTTACAGGACAGACACTCGTACACCTCACAGCCATCGTCCGCATATTCGACATATCTATATTTGTTTAAACCCATCTTTACCCCTTACCATGTCATTAAAAAACCCCCGGGAACTTAGCTGAGTTTTGTAGCATCTGTTTTTTCCACTTCGTTAGGGTAAAAACACAGCTCAAGACTTCCTTCCGGGACATCCATATCAAGAATTACCAGAGGAAGGCCAAGCAGGTTTGTTTCTTCTTTAACAATAGTTCCGGTCTCACCGCGATAGTCTCGATGAAGGACAGTCACTTTGTCGCCGATTTGTAGGTCGTGCTCTTTTGGGCAGCTCATGGCTGACACCATTGCTTGTTCAACGATTGTCATTGGTTTCCTCCACTGGCCATAACCTCTTGTATCGCTCCACACATCCAACCAAAATTTCTTCGAGTTCAAGCGTCTCGGGTTCACCTTGGAGCAAAACGCCATCGTTAGGCTGTCGCAGGTACGGGGTATTTGATTTTTGCAGCAGCTGATCCCTTGCCCATTCGACTGCCTTTTTCTCGCCTATAGGCGTTGTGCTCTCAACATACATTGTGTGAAGGACAGATTCCCTCATAACTACTTTGTACTTGTACTTCGGCATTGCTTTCTCCTGTAAGTGGGCCTTGGTTTCCTCCATTAAAAAACCCCCACAAGGCATAAGCCCTGCGGGGGAAATTACGTCACAACTTTTCGGAGTTGTTTTAAACTTGCGATTCTGTGCTTACAATCCTCTGCATAATGTCTTCTTTATTTCCAGCCGCGATTGGTAATAACCTCAACTGCGTAAATAAGTCGTGAAAGTTTTCTTTTAACGATTCTTTCAAGTGTTCTGCTTTTTGTTGTTGTACTTCGTATATCGCTTGGTACATCTCAGGGTCGTCTGACCACGTATCCCGTACGAAATCAGAACCGTCATACCCTGTCACTGCTAGCAGGTCCGGGGCGTTCATATAACCTTCGTCCCGTAAGACTTGGATTATATATTCGAGCACTTCCGGTGAGAAGGAGGTATCTTCCGGGTTATCCCCTTGCTCCGGCGGCCACAATAAAAAGGCTTCCGACATACCCCATAAGATTTCCGCCGCAGTTGCAGGATCGAACTCTTCCGGCTGCGCGTCGTCACCTGACAAGATATTAACTAACTCCACAAAACGAAGAACGTCTTTGTAGAAGTAGTTAGTTGTAACAATGGCAATCGCAGCCATAATCTTGTCTAGCGCCTGCTTTGAAAGCTTAACAGCGAAATCATCCCGGACCTCTTCTTTGATGGTCTCAGGCGCCCACTGTAAAACCTCCTGCCCGTATTTATCTACTAGCAATAGGAGCAGCACGGTCGCGTACGTACCTTCCTCCGATAGAAGCGTACGAATAACTATTTTATCATCGGGTTTCAGTTGCTGCATTTTGGCCTCCCTGCTGTATTTTAGCAGCCCGGTACTCCATCCGGGAATACAACTGTACCACATCGCACATGATGTGAGTCACACCATATTCAGGTAATTCCTCGACGTCCTCGTATATTTCAGCATCAAAGAAATCATTTTTCGTCGAGCATGAGATCCACCGGCTATCGCAAATAGCTACGGTAAATACAGGCACTTCTTCCTGTTGGATGTCGTAAGCCAATCCCTCGGTACAAACTTCCAACGCTTTCATAATCTCAACGATTGTCCCATCCGAGAAGATATTTAAATGCGAAAACCAGTCGACAAGCGCCAACTGGATTTTCGCGTGTGGTTCTTCTACGTCTGCGATGTTGAGTTGCTTGCAGTAACGCTTAACGGCACCTTCGTCTAAGATGGCCAGCGCTTTTGTCCAAGTCACACTAGTTTCTTGCATACTGGGATATCCACTCGATAGGCATAAACTTGTCTTTTAGGGTGTGCGGGGGGAAGATCATTGTCCGCCGCAATTTTTTCTAAACTCACGCCGTCTTGATTAATTGCGTACGCAGGCGAGCTGACACCGTTCACACGGGGATCTGCACAACCCAGTTTAGCGGCGTGCCCAATTGCAGCTTGCCTAGCTTGCATGCTACTAAGCTCTTCAATAGCCCTAGCGAAATCTTGTTTCTCGTCGCTTTCGAGTACGACGGTTCCTTGCGAAAAATCATCCGCAAATTTACATAGTTCGTCTTTGACAGTCAGACCCATTTCTTTCTCCTTCTTGTGCTGATAGATAAAGGGGAGAGATGAATATACAACATCCAACCCTCCCCATATCGTACCTGCATGAGAACAAACAATAAAGCGTTAGAAGGCAAATTTACCTTCAGGGCTTTACCGTCTGCTCCCAGCAGGTACGATAAATTAAATCACGGCGATTTATTTGTTGACAAGCTCTCCCCGTTTAATCTTGTGAAGATGGGAACTGCAAAACGTATGCCTACCCGAACCATTGTGTTTAATGATTAGGATATTTTCTGGTTTATTAGTTTCCCGGGCCAACGCCTCCAACAGCTCCTGCTGCGGGAATTGACCGTCAACGTGTAATGCCGACAGAAAGTCGAGCGTGGCGTCCTCGTTCAGACACATAAAAGCCTGAATCACCATCCCGAAGAGTCGCGCTTCATCTAGCTTCGATTGAGTATACTGGCCCGCTTTGCGGTTAACGTTTAACGATCCGACATGCTGATCCAGCATCTCAAGGTCGAGGGCATCGTATACCTCTTTTAGTAGTGCCTCTGTCATTAGCCTTCTCCTTCGATGTAGTCCAAGTGCATTTGCAGCTGCTCCGGCGAGCATTTTTCTGCAAGAGCCGCCTTCTTCTTTCGCAGTTTGCGGTTCTCTTCGATGACCTTTTGGCAATCTACCGAGAGGGGCACACCTGTCTTACCATACATCAAACCCAACTTTTCTCGGGTCTTCTTCAGGTTGTGCCAGCGTTCGCCTTCTGCACAATCCATGCAGAAGTTTTGTCCGGGCTGTGCGTGATCCTTGCAATGAGGAGAAGCACAAACACCAATCATCTTTTCAAACATACCACTCATTTTCTGTCCTCCTTTGGACATCCCCTACAAAATAAGCCCACATAACCGGGGAAGTTATGTGGGCTTCGTTTAAAAACGAAAAGCCTCCCGTGATGGAATTGAACCATCGGCTGATTGCACTAGTTGTCAGAGGCTAAGCTACCTCGTTGTATCCACCGCATTTGGTTAACCGCCTATTGTTGGCTGCATCAACGGTTTCGTGTCTATATGGACTAGCGTCTTATCAATCGGCTGCACCAAGCCGGGAGTAAAAGACGCCGGTGGCTAGACTTAGTCGTAGCGACTTAGTCTTTTGCGGAAGAACCACCGGCGTGTGAGGAGAACGTCTATTACTCTTTGGGTTCCCGTTCCCATGGTGGGATCGGGTTTCCAGCCCTCCAGTCGTGCTCGTACCTCTCCCGCATACGAGCAAAAGTTTCGAGCGGAACATCGTGTTTGTTCCTATCGAAGAGGGTCTTGTCGTCACAACCTCCATCAAAGAGGTCGATGACAATAAGCCCCAATCCGAATATACGGGAGAGTTCTATGTAGGGCTCCATCTCCCACCGCTGGGTAAAAGTGTTGGAGACTACAAGATGTGTTGAACTAAACTCCGCTGCGTGTTCAACACGCTGTCGGCAGTCTTCATGTGCTGCCGGTAGCTTCTTGGGGTCGAACACGTACTTCCCATCAATGTAGAAGTACGTGTCCGCCTCAAAGATCCGGGGCTCCTCTCCTAACCAGAAGAGCCCCCCAGCAAACGTGGACTTGCCTGAGGAGGGCAAACCACGTATCAGGAATAGTGTCCTCTTCATCCGGCACCTCCTTTCAAGGTCAGTCTGCTACGACGCAGTACTTCTCGTCGTAAGCCGTAACTTCAGCCGCCTCACGTGTAAGGGCACGAAGCGCCTTTATGGCGGCAGAGATCTGATCGGGCGACGGGGCTTCATAGAGGGCGTCCTCAATCGCTTCCAGTCGCGCAACCATCGCGTTGTTGCCACCAGCCAAGTTGGCGACGAATCGGCGGGGCGAGAGTGGCGCCTTGGGACCGGCATCAGCCAGCACCGCAACGATGACGTGAGAAATTTTCTCAGCGTCGGGCGTCGTCTCCGTGATTTGCGGGTGCCAGAACTTTACCCCATCTTGCTGGATCACAAATGGGCGTGTCACTCGCTCCGCTTCTTCAGCCGGGACATCCGGGTCGGAGACGTAGGCCTCCAAGGTGTAGACAATCACCCGGACTGATTCCGCCGGAAGCGCACACTCGCGCTTCAGGTACGCACCTGTGATACCCCTGTGGTCTCGCAGTACGTAATCAGCCTCGGTCCGCCCCTGCCGCGCCCCGACGCCGGATGTCACAGCTGCGAGCAGTTCGTCTGTCACGGGGAGTTCAACACAGTGCTGCCCCGCCACCTCGTCGCCGTCGGTGTCGTGAGACGCCAAGGCTTCACTCAAGATTCTGAGGAAGACCTCCACGTTCGTCACCTTACTGCCGACTGTCCGGTTCTCCTCGTCGGCGAATGTCCACGTTGGTGCCCCGTACTTATTGTCCTCGGAGTACACGGGAGAGACGGACGGCAAAGCATTACAGAAGCTGCTCACATCAAAGGTCACATTGCTGCTTGTCAAACTACTCATAATAAAACCCCTTTCGTGGGTCCCCTGCCGTGACAAAGCATCGTCTTGGGGAAGACAACGCTCTTTAATAACTAACGACATGCTTCCGGAAACGTCCGGAAAACTGAAAAGATAAATCCAAACAGAGCGCGGAATACCACCACGTTGATTGCCTCGCAGTCTTGCTGCGAGTGGCCAGTGCGTCACCTCGACTGGCATTCGATTATTTCAGGTGTCTATGACAACGCTATCACGGCGCTGTTTGACGTCTTACCTTCTAGATTTAGGGACACCACTCCCCGCGCGCTTTATTAGTTTTTTACGTGGTTCTCGCCACCGGAGCTCGCGCTTAGATTAAAAAAAGCCCCAAAAAGGGGCCTAGGAATGCTAAGGATTCCTTTCACTTTATAATGACGCAAAAACACCCAAAATTTAGGTATTTTCATGCCCAGCAAAAGGAGCCGTTTTTTAATTACCCAAGGTGGGATTCGAACCCACACGCCCATTACGGGCACCGGATTTTAAGTCCGGTGTGTCTGCCATTCCACCACTTGGGCCTGCACTATCTCTCCTAACGAGTCGCAGGGACTACATCCGTGCTTACGACTTGTGGGTCGTAAGATTGTAAGACGCTACAAACGCCCATAGCGGCAACTTGTGCCACCTGCTTCGGGTCGTGCATGGGGCCCGGCACCATCTCTGGTTTTACTCGAACAGTTACTGTAATTTCGTGTCGTTCTTCTAAAGCCATTATTCGGCCCTCCAAGGTAAAGATTAACGGTTGTCCCACCAGTCCAACACCTTCGTAGAGATGTATCCGGCGGGTAATAGTAAACCACAAACAACAAGCATTGCCAGACCGTCGTGGTCTCCACTGAACAGTTCGATTAAGTCCATTGCTCATCTCCTAGTTAATGAGGGACACAAGCGCTTGTGAGTACACATCCCACGCCCAGTTTATGGCTGTCCCGGCCCACCCATTGACAATGGCGCATCCAAGACAAAACGAGATCGTACATAACCGAACGGCCTTAAATTGTTCATTACTCATATTCCATTCCTTCCATGGAAAGTGCATAAAAAAAGCCCTGCTAGCTGCACTAAAGCTAACAGGGCCTAAATTCTGGAATTGAAGCGGAGGCTACGTAGCGTCTACCTCCTCGTCCACGTCCCAGCTACAAACGCCGGGGATCTCAACGTTGGTTACCGCTTCCGCTGCGACAACGCTAATACTGGGTGTATTCTCTTCCATGATTAACTCCCTTCATAAAAAAAGCCACGACAAAAGCATCGCGGCTATGTGCAAAGGCTAAAGGCCTTCACTTTATAATGACACATTTTCGGCAAAAATTTAGAATTGGTGAGTAACGATTTTTTGTCCCGCGCGGTACTTAATCTGAATTTTTTCCGCGTTGAGCATTCTTTTCAATTCTCGCTTCTTATCTTCGCTTAAAGCGATGACAGCTTGCTTTGCAGACTGCATAATCTGCCCACGTTCTTTTGCCGCTGTGCCGCACTTACCACAGCCGCCACGACGAGCATTGGTAAGCTTACGTACTGCATTTAAAAAAGGAAAAGCATTGAGGTACTGATTATTATTGGATAACCCTATCAGAAGGCCTTCCTCAAGGATGACTAGCTTTCTGACGGGAGGGGTAGGTTCAACGGGCATTCTAACCTCCGATTTTATCTACTACGAAGACTCGGATTGCGATGACTGCGATCCGGGGTCTGGGGTTGGAGCTGACGGACACCACACGTCCGAAATAGCTGTTAATTTTTCTAAGTTGTCCATTGCACCTACAAGTCGGCATACTTCAGCTTGGAGATCCGTCCAAACCTGTTCAGCCTGTGCTGCGGACATGAAATCAAGTTCGACAGTATCCAGCCTGTAAAAGGGCCAGTTCTGATCCGGGTCAGGAGCACCGGCTGGTATATCTGCCATCTGGCTGGGACCAGCCACAGCCATAAATTCATCACAATTAGCGCCTGTATAAGGGCTGACAGGGTTACGGCGAAAAATAAACACGTACTTATTTAAATCGTCACCCTCTACGTCTGTAACCGCAACTTTCATACGGTACGCACCGTAATAAGTATAGTTTACATTCTGTGCGGCATAACGTGTTAAACGAATACGTCGTGTAGTCATCCGTGACCCCTTAAAACTCTATCGCGCGAATTCCGTCTTCGCCTCTATGATACACAACAATGGGTATTGGACGAAAGCCACGTCTTTTCGTGATGTATGCGACTAGGTTGTCCAGCTTCTCCGGCTCCTCTACGACCCACCTAGCTATGTCACCTGCCATTGTATCTAAAACCGGGCGTAACGTGGTACGTAAACTTGTACAGCCCACACACCCCGGCGCAATTTCTTCGGGGTTCAGGAAGCGATCTAAAGCATGAAAATGAGCCGCCTGCCCCTCGGTACGTAAGTACATAAATTCTGGTACCTGCTCCCAGAAGTTATCGTCCGCAAGGATCTGGTAGAGCATATTGTGCTCTAATATAAACTTATCACTTCGTGTCATGGCGAATATGTTCTTGCAAATGCGCTGTTTGGATCTACCCACGGAAACGACTCTTCGTATCCACCGACACGTCTACCGCCTTCTTCTTTTTTAGGTGTCCCTACCAGCACTTTACCTTTATTAAATTGTCTAATACTAAAACCCGCTTGATGTACTTGCGCCCCAATCGTGATATCTCCACCGTTATGGTTTAGACGGGTATCCGGGATGTTAGCCTGCCGCATGGCCTCAGTGTTTAGCGCCCAGAACCAACCTACCGCAAAATCAATAACACTTCCGTTAGGTGCCTCTGTTTGATTATTTCGCAGACGCATATGCCTACCATTATACCATTCTGCTTTGTTAAACCAATCTTGAGGTCGATGTCCATTCTTATTGTACGAACTAATGTCATGGAACATTTTTGCCCCGTACATTCTTTCGCCGTTGTTATGGCCGTCAATAATCGTATTTGTCAACCGTTGCAGCATAGTAGGGTCTTTGATGTAAGCGTCATCATCAAACCAAAGCATGTAACGCGTATTTACAGGACAACGGGGATCCCAAAACATCTCCCGCATCACAGGATACTTTTTAGCATTTTCCGTGTGGATGTAAGTTTTCGTGATAGGTAACGTTTTTAAGTATTGCAACGTGGAATTACAGGCAGCGTTACAGCCCACGCGCAAATCCATATGCTGCGCAGGGATATATTGCATAATGCTGTCTAAACACCTTTTTGCTACTTCAAAATGATCCCCGTAGCACAGTACAAAGACTGTGTATTTACCGCCTATAATCGGGTTGTCTATGTTCTTAATAGAGGGAACAGTGGGCGTAGGCTCTGCGGGTGTGGTTCCCGTCTCCCGAGGATGCATCTTCTGTTGCGGCTTTTGTTCTACGTTATCTACAGAGGGGTCTCTTACTACACGTAAAGGATCACTCAAAGGACCACGCCGAACCTCCACATCTGGAATAACGATAGGCGGTGGCCCCGACGGTTTAGAAGGCACCTCTATCTTTGGGGCTTCTTCTTTTTGTACTGCGTTCTTATCCGGGTACGCTTTCTTTGGCTCACCAATCGGAGGTAAGACTTTTTTATCGTAATAGTCCATAACAGCCTCAACCACATGATCCACAGTTATCATGTCCATGCACTCCGCGACCGGATGCGATTCATCCGGTCGTATAGGTGCGCGACATAGTGTGTGGGATTTCTGATTCAAGTCACGCTGGTCTAGCGCAACAACACGACGTTTCCAACAACCTTGCACGTCACAGCAAGGAAGTAAACCTATTGTATGTAAAAATTTATGTGGGACGGCGACAGGAGAAGCCGACGCTCCAAACGCATTAAAGCTATCAACGTATGCTTCAAACCAAGGTTCTTCACGCCCTCCCGCTACAACCACGCAAGGTCGTTCAAGCGCAGCTGCAATATGCATTGCACCTGTGACCGGACATATAACACCTTCCGCGTGCATGATGATGTTCCACAAATCACGCACGTTCTCAGTCTTTCCGACCATGTTCAATGCGCCGGAAATTGGCGGATGTATATGTTTCGTGTGAGTAGCACCACATTGTACGAAATTTAAGCCGTAGGGGCGTAGACGGTCTACAACCTCCTGATACCTATGAGCATGCCAGTGCTTATTAGTTAAGTCTAACTTACCCCCAGAGAAAATAACCCAGTAGCGGCCTTGAATACGCGGGGGCCGTTCTTCCTGCGAGAAATGCAGGTCGGGGTGGGGGTCTGTAACAGGCACATGAAGGCCTGTCTTTTTTTCAAAATCGTAGTGATACCAAGCAAGGATGTGCTTCATCTCCTTGCCATTGCCTACACGTGCATACGAATTCCACCGTATGGCGTCGCCCCAACCCACCTCTACTCGTGTGGGGCGAGGTAAACTACCCTCCGAAAACTTTGTAACGTGAGGGTTATTCCACCATACATTTGTAAAATTCGTATCTACCTGTATCTCATACTGGTCGGGGTAAGCTCGATGGATGTCTCGTACGAGCCCAGTAAGTAAAACTGTGTCTCCCAGCGCCCAGCGATGACGGATAATGAATCTGTGCTTATCGCTCATATTTGGTTGACGATGCCCAGAAAGCGTTATTCGCTTCCATTTCTTCCTTAGTGAATATCGGGAACCTTTCGTAGTTATCTCCCTTTCTAACACCCGAAACCCGAATTGTCACTTTAATAGGTGTAGATAATTCGCGATCAGCGGACACTATTACGACGCCGTCAAGTATTTCTGCACCAAGGACACAAGGAACTGTAGAAGAGACGGATGTGACAAGTAACGATTCCGCGTTACAAGTCTCCATAAACGTAGAGTCTATTTCTACTTCCCACGTAGACTTGTGCGCTGACAATGTTGCCACTATCAGTTCTTCAAACCTAGGCTCCGGCATTTCGGCGCAATACAGGCCTACATAGTTATCACCGACAGGAACGATAGCAAATTTACTTCCGGGCGGTCCTGTGGGGCCGGGAGGGCCCGGAGGACCGGGGCTACTACCACCACCGCCGCCGCTTGGACCTGTTGGTCCTTGAGGGCCCGTGGATCCGGGGCTGCCGGGGCTTCCGTCTGTGCCGGGGCTTCCGGGGTTACCGGGGGTTCCTCCGGGTCCTGTAGGCCCGGGAGGTCCGGGTGAGCCACCGCCACCACCGCCGCTTGGGCCGGTCGGGCCTTGAGGGCCTGAACCTCCCGGCGTTCCCGGCGTTCCCGGATTTCCCGGAGGTCCGGGACTTCCTGAGCCCGGACTTCCGGCTGGACCTGTTGGACCTGTTGGACCTGTAGGCCCGGGAGGCGCACTAGGACCACCGGGACCGGGGGCACCTTGCGGACCAGTGGGGCCCGTACCACCGGCAGGACCGGGGTCACCCGCTGGGCCGGGTGAACCGCCGGGACCGGGTGAGCCGCCGGGGCCGGGTGAGCCGCCGGGGCCGGGTGAACCTGCTGGACCCGTACCACCGTCCGGTCCTTGAGGACCCGTAGGGCCAGTACCGCCAGTGCCACCGTCCGGTCCTTGAGGACCTGTAGGACCAGTACCTCCGTCTGGGCCGGGACTACCACCGGGACCGGGACTTCCTGCCGGACCGGGATTACCTGCTGGCCCGGGATTACCTGCTGGCCCGGGACTACCGCCGGGGCCCGGTGAACCTCCGGGCCCGGGTGAACCTGCGGGGCCCGGACTACCGGCAGGACCGCTAGTGCCTACAGCACCTTGAGTTCCGGTATAGCCCTGCTGTCCTGTGTAACC
>VTLG01000067.1_pt1 | contig 33801 bp, 44 predicted proteins | sample 4694571 | NCBI WGS metagenome assembly VTLG01 (sample SAMN12604809, study PRJNA352737) | marine metagenome | biome: ENVO:00000447; feature: ENVO:00000209|ENVO:00000569|ENVO:01000036; material: ENVO:00002151; isolation source: viral sequences binned using virsorter ...
TGAGATACACCACTACTAGTTCCATGACGATGAATCCAATAATTAGACCATGTTTTGTTGACTCTTATAGAATTTGACCCTATCTCATAAGTAATATTAGCCCCTGGCATCAAGTGACCAGAACCTCCAATATTCCATCTTTTTGTTCCAGTTACTGTATCAACAGCAGAAGAAGTTCTGAATACTATGTCTGTTGCTGAATTATAACTAGCAGATCCACCACCAATGGTTATCTGATTAAATGCTCCTTCCTGTTCCATTTGGAGGTACTGAACATCTTCTTCATTGGTGTCATGTGAAGGCATCAAGAATCTGCCTAATTTATTTGTTTCATCAGCATCAGTACTTCCTGTATATTTAATCCATCCATCTGAAGTGATGCGAAGTCTTTCATTCGTTCCACCAGTTTTAAATCTTAAATCTCCTGAATCAGAAGCACAGAATATTGCTGACTCTACATTACCAGAAGAATCTTTAAATTGTATTTGTAAATCACTTGTAGAACCACCTGCTTTTAATACTTGAGTTACGTGATTGGAATTAGTTAATGTTACATCACCAGTAAAAGTTGATGTTCCAGTTGAGTCGATGCGGAGCCTTTCTGTTGATACTACTGCACCATCAGCAGTTGTAGAAAATACAAGTCTGCCAGGAGTATCATTAGCTCCAGGCGTTCCATCTACATCAGCTCTTATTGTTGCAACATTACTTTCTATATCCGTTCCATCACCTGCAGCAAAAAGAATTTGTCCGATATTATCGTCATCTTGGATAACAGTACTATCTCCAACACTTGTTCCTCTTGTTCTTGCAAGACCCAGAACTGATCCTCTCCATGCATTTGTGTTATTAGAGACAATAGTTAAGGATTTAGAATCACCTGTTCCTTCTGCATAGAAATATGGAGTAGTACTATCTCCACCACTATTACCATTTTGATTAAGGACGTTACGTTTTGCAGTGGCTCCTACTAATAATCGACCACTTGAGTCAATGCGGAGCCTTTCTGTAATTGATCCTCCTGTAGGACGGGTCAAAAATTGAAGATATGCATCATCAACTGCTGATTCTCTACATCCTCTTATTCCTGCAACTTCATTATTGTTATTATCAGTGAATCTTACATTACCAAAGCTATTATCATTACTACCAGCAGCATTAGTTCTATGAAGTATAAAAGTTGTATCTCCAGATCCGCCTTGAACTTTAATATCTGTTGATGCTGTAAGAGTAGTTCCATCAAAAGTAAGATTCGCTTCACCTTCTAATGTATTTGCAGTTCCTGAACCAGTTATAACTCTGTTGTTTGCATTATTGTTTATTGTTGTACTGGTTATATTAGTCAGAGTAGAACCATCACCAACAAATTTGGTTGCAGTTATAACTCCAGTATGATATGAATGTCCATCTACACTTAAAGTTACTCCACTTCCTATTTTTACATCTCCACCAGTTACACTTATTCCTTGTCTCGCAGTTATAAGACCAACAGAATCTATATTAGTAACATCTTCATAGGTTAATGTTCCACCAATAGCTACACTATTAGTTACTGTTAAAACTCCAACAGTAAGATCAGTTGTTGGTAAAACAACCTGTCCTGTAACCTTATTCAGTGCCATCCTAGGTTATCTCCATAATAGTCAAGGCTGCATCAACACTATTATTAGTATCGCTATCAACAGTTATAGTATCTGTTGTTTCCAAAACTATCTTATTACCTGCCATGAATTCCAATGAAGAACCTTGTGGTAAAGGTGCATTTTTAAGTAATTGTATATCTTCTTGAGAAGCTCTTGTAATACCAACTCCTACATTCACACCAGATCCAGATGTATTTGCCATTGTGATACCAATCACAACTGTGGTTGTAGAAGCAGGAGCAGTGTAGATACCTACTGTGGTAACTCCTACATTTGCTTTTGTCTTTAATTTAAAAGTGTTAGCCATTTGTTATTATCCTAGAGCAATTGCAAGAGCGGTAGCATCGCCAGTACTGGCATAAAGGGTTTCTATATTTATCCCACCTACTCTAAGGCCGGTAGAACTATTTATGTCTCCATTGACATCCAAGACCCAAGCAGGAATAGCAGAACTGATACCAACTCTACTAGAATTACCAATTCCTTGAGCAACCATCATAGTTGCTGCAGCACCTACATGGAATAGTGATGCTATGGTGCCAACACCAGAAACATTAATGTTTCTAGCATTCAATTCATCATAAGTTAAGTCACCTGCTATGTCAACATTACTACCAAAATAAGCATAACCAGTAACAGTTAATGCACCACCAACTGTGGTAGCACCACCAACATTTAAATCCTTGGTAACAGTTGCACCAATAGAAACATCCAGGTCAAGTGATGATAGTCCTTGAACTGTACTGAATCCAGTTGTGACATTAAATGATGTAGCGTTAGCATAACCAAGTGTAGAGAAACCACTAACATTAACATCTCTAGTAGTGACAGTTGTTACTCCAACTGCACCAGCTGTTACAATACCAACATAGTTACCAACCCATGCATCAACTTGAGAGTCTAAAGCTTTTATATTTCCACGAACATCTAATGTCGCTGTTGGAACCGTAGTACCAATGGCAACTCTATTATTTGACGAATCGACAAAGAGGGTATTGGTATCTACCTCCAAGCCATTCTTAACGACAAAGTTCTTGTTTACTGCCATCGGGTTTCACTCTCCACCCTTATTTTTTACTATTTATCAATTCAAATTGGTTACATGCCAGCAAGATCATCATCCAGCTGATCCACCAGTATCACCATCACCATCACCCAAACTACACCATTCATCATCACCATAGAATTCAAGTATATTATTATCAGTATTCCACCTTATCATACCTGACTGAGGAGAAACACCTGACAAAGGACCATCATCATCTCCAGGTCTATCATTAGAAGGACCATCTGGAACACGAATAGCACCTTTTATTTCTCCACCACTCATATCTACACCCCATAATTTAGTTTCCAATCTAGTCATAGCATTACCATTAGATCTAATAAAGTAAAGACTTACACCATCATTCATATCAAAGACAGCTAAGTTTTCACTATTACTTTGTCTTTGTATTGTTACGTTACTAGCATCAGGAGCTTCAATTTTTATTTGACTACCAGTAAGTTGTAATTCACCAGTACCATTTTGAATCTTACTGTCCGTGCCGTCATGATAGATTTTTAAATCAGCACTATTTCCAAATTCAGCTTTTGCATTATCAGCAAACTCTAATGCACTATCTGACTTATTCCAAATAGCGTTATAATTTGAGCCAGTAAAGGTTACGTCACCATCATGGGTTGCACCATCATCAACTACTGTTCCAAGTATATTAATACCTGTTGCGGTAGTTGAAAGTTTAGCACTTGTATAAGTACCTCCATTAAAGAATAAATCAACAGATCCATCACCAGTGGCGACAATCATGTGTTCATTACTTGTTTTACTTCTAACTACAAGTTGTGCAGTATCAAGTCTTAACTCACCTGTATCATTTTGAATGAAACTGTCCGTGCCATCATGATATATGAGCAAGTCAGATCCCTCGCCAAATGCTCCTTTTGCATTATCAGGACTCTTCCAACCTGTTGAAGTAGTTTCAAATTTAGCAGTTGAATAAGTTCCTTCATCATAATATAGTTTAACTGCTCCATTAGCCTCAAACAGAGCCATTGTTTCATTATTTGTAGTCTGAGCCCTAAGCTGATTAGTTCTTAATTTTAATTCACCTGTTCCATGATCATCGATGTAACTATCCGTGCCCGTATGATAAATTCTTAAATCGTGGCTGTCACCAAAATCAACACGAGAATTATCATAAAACTGTAGTCGATGACTACTCTTCTTCCATTGAGCATATGTAGTAGCACCTGCACCAACTAGTTTGAAATCACCATCAATTTCAGATGAACCTTTAGTGTATACACCAGTAGTAAATGTTCCTAATCCAACGACACTAATTCCATCCGCAAAAGTTGAAAGTTTAGCAGTTGTATAAGTACCTCCATTAAAGAATAAATCAACAGATCCATCACCAGTGGCAAGAATCATTTTTTCATTGTTAAGCTTACTTCTAACAACGAATTGTGCAGTATCAATCCTTAATTCACCTGTATCACTTCGAATGTAACTGTCCGTGCTGTCGTGATAAATTTGCAAATCTGTGCTAGTGCCAAAACACGCTTTAGCATTATCCTCAAACCGTAAATGATCTGCAGATTTATCCCAAATAGCATTATAACCATTACCACCAGTAAAGTTTACATCATCATTAAATGTAGAAATACCAGAGGTAACTTGATTTACAAACTTAGCAGTACCATTAACATCCAACCTATCAGTCGGTTGTGTACTTCCTATACCCGTAGTACCATTTGGTGAAATGCGAATCTGTTCAGTATTTCCTGTTTGATTATCTGCAGTCCATAAGCCTATACCTTCATTTGTATATGCATCTCCACCACCAGTAACACCAATTCTCATTCCGTTAGGATCTGTATCTACAAATCCTCTAGAACCACCTGCATTTAAATTACTATCAGATCCTTTAACGGAAATACTTCCCATTACCTTCAATTTAGAACTAGGCATTGCTGTAGTACCAATACCAATTTTATCAGCACTAAAGACCATTGCGTCTTTTTCTACAGAAACAAGACCAAATCTTCTCCAACTATTTTCAGCTGTATAAACCCAACCAACATATCCACCTTCAGTTGGTTTTGTATTGAATGTAACGTCACCAGCAGCACCACCTATAGTTGGAGTAGCAATTCCAACAGTTACCTTTCTTGCAATTGGAGCATCACCTTGAAGTTGTACAGATACAGTTTCAATACCTTCAGAAGAAGTTGATGTAATCTTATTAGTGAATAATGCAGGACCACCAAACTCAGATAAAGCATCTTTACCCGATCCACCACTTACATTAAGTGAATCAGAGAATGTAGTATCAACACCCTTCTCTTCACCAGTTACAGTTGTAATAGGTGCATCAAATATCTCTTCTTCACCTGTTGTACCCTTGATGACTTTATTTCCGATGAAATACTCACCATTATCATTTAAACCTGTATAGTAGTTCTGACCACCATTTCTCTTCTGAGTCTGTCCAAGTTTTCTATCTTCTGTAGATAGAACCTTAGTCTGTTTCTCAGGTAGTGCAACAGAATAGTTACCTTGACCGAAACCAACATATTCAAATGTTTGGTTAGCAGCACGTATAAGTGAATTTCTTCTCAGTTCTACAGGAACTACTTTAACCTTTCTTATAATAGTTCCAGCAGTATGGTTTGTAGACTTGGTTCCGAGTATACCTCTGAATACGGAATTAATAGAAGTATTCTTAATCCTCATCATCTCATCGTTGACCATAATATAATCACCAATATTAAATCCACTTGCAGTAGCATTAGTAATACTGATAGAAGATGATGTAGATGTTATACCAGCAGAAAGTGTAGTTGTAATACCAACATACAAACTATTCATTCTACTTCCAATCTTCTCATCATCAGCAGTAACAGAACCATCAGCAGATGAATATCCAGCAGGGAAAGCAAAGACTTCACCACTCAAAGTTGGAGCAGAAACTGTTGATACACCAATATTAACTGCAAATGTAGTCAGTCCTACATTTTCTTTAACTATAAATTCACCTCTATAAGTTGTTTGACCAGCGCCTACAAGTTTAACCTTAGAACCAGCAAGTAAACCATGAGCAGTTATACCTGTTCCGACTGTTGCAATACCACTATTAATATCATAAGACAGAGCAGTAACACCTATAGATGGTCCAATAACACTTAGAGATGCATTAGAAAGAGCAGAACCAACTGTAATATTATTAGTACCACTACCTAAAGATCTACCAAAATCAATGACTTCAGTTGATGCAAAAGATACCTGTCTAGAACTAGGAGTATCAGTAACTTTAAATGTATTATTAAGTTTAAAGTTAGTTTCAGAACTAATACCCGAAATACTAATAACCTGACCAATACCACTATAGATATTAGTTACTGTCAAAACACCAACAGTATATCCAGCCTGTGTAGTAATACCAATAACTTCAAGAGAATGTCCAATACCATATGCACCACCACCATTTACAATAGTAGCTGCTGTAATACCACCATTAGCATCAACAGTGACATTTGCAGTTGCACCACTGCTCTTAGCAGTACTTCCTATACCAATAGGTCTAAGTTTAGCACCATAAAGTGTTGCAGCAGTACCAGTACCATATTTGGAACCAGAATCAGCAATACCAACAGATAAAATAGAATTTAATGTATGTTCTCTATCTAAGTATGCAGTATGAGCAAGACCAGCACCATTATCAGAAACAATACTACTAATACCTACACTAATACCATTCTCTAACAAGAACTGTCGTTTGGTATCATTAGTAATACTCTTTGTTAAGTCACTTGATACAACCTTACCTATAGTATTAGATACAGCATGACTATCAGCAAAGTCTGGATCAGAAACTGGATTATCCCTATCAACTTGAGGATATAGATCCTTAACTGGCTGACTAAACTTATATCCAGTAAATGGAGCTACAGTTGGTTTTACATCATAATGCAATGTAGTTAGATGATAGATACCATCCTGTTCTCCAGTAATATGTTTCTTAACTTCTTCTGATCGATAAACGTAAAAACTTTTCTTACTTTCATTCTTCTCAAAGTTTGCAAGATTATCTACTGTTCTTGTTTGAGGATCTAAAGTTGAAGCACCTGGATTAACACTAAGTGAATACTGGAATCCTCTGTCACTTGTAATACCTATAACAGAATAACGTCCATTAAATCCAGAACTACCTATACCAGTAGCATTATTTGCAGAAGTAATCTTATTAACATTAACAACTGCACCAACATCTAAGTTATGTGGTTCTTCTGATATTACAGTTGCAACATTATTGACCCAACTAGCCTCACTAAGGAAGTGGAAGTTTCTCTGGTCATCAATATTTGTCAGTGATGTGGTTGTAATTTCTGCATCAGTTTGACCACTAGTATCACTACTTTCCTGAATGACATAACCTTCTATAGGTGGTCTTGCAGTTGTAATACCTGCAGGAATGACATATCTAAACTTATAGATAGAATCTTCAATACCCCTAGAACTATCTACTCTACTAAAGTATGTTTTAGGTGTATTCTGTCCTAGAGATGTTGTACCTACACCGATAATAGTAGGATATATTTCATTATCAACAGTTTCATTTGATACATTGATATACCAATTCTTATTTGGAATATCAAACTGAATAGGATGACCAATATCACCCGACATCTTATCAGAAACTTTACTTACAACAGTTAGTTCTCCACCAGTATTATTAAGAGTAAGAGCAGTTCCTTCTAAAGCATCATTCAAAGTTCTAGCAACTTTAATAGCATTTGAAGCAACACCACTAACTATTGCATAATAAACTGTATCTTCTTCTAGTCCATCAGGTAAGAAACCATTCTCAGAATAGATACGAACAGACTCTCCATCAATTAAATTATGAGGAGATGAAGTAGACTTAAAGATAATAGCATTAGAACTAATACTACTTACACCAACAGCATTATCAACAATATATCTCTTCTCACCTGTATTTGTCGTAATACCTGTAGCAGTAGGCATTACTATTCTGGATTGGAAGTCTCCAGTATTTTCACTGATATTTAATTGGACTTTAACTCTATCATCTAAATTTGCACCAATCCTATATCCATCCACAGTATATGGTGGTTGAACATCTTGGTTTGTATACCCTTCAAAATATAGTCTCGTACTTGCACCAACACTGACGGTCTTATCTACATCAATGGATAGATAATCAACATTTGATATTCCATCAGTAATTTGTTTTGGTGGAATAATATGTGTAATATATCCAGAATTATCTGGTCCTAAAGCAGCTTTCTTATAGCCTTCAGACATTAAAGCATTCTCACCAAAGTTAGCATTACAGTTGGATAGAGAAAGTTCAGCACCACTATCAGCTACATACTGATTCTTATGTCCAATAGCAAATACAGATACTACCTGAGCAATAGCATCATTAGACACCTTAACATGATAAGATGGATAATCTGGTTTATAAATTGCTTCAGGGTCTAAATGAAGATTACTTACAGATGTATAGTCATCATATTGTCCAGATGTTTTATTATAACGAACAAATGCCTTATCATCCTTCTGTAATCCGTTACCTGTGAACTGAGCCATCAGTCCACTCTTAAATCCAGTAACCTTATCACCATCTAAGAGAATACCATTCATACCAAACACAGATCTCTTAGATAAGTTAAAGAGATATGGTGAAGCAGAGTTAACAGTATCAATCTCTACGTTAACATTTGCACTAGTAATAGTAGGTAATGGGTTATTTGGAGCAGAACCAACTACATACTTAAATTGTGTGTCTGATACAATTTCAGATACAACATGGATTCCATCATATCCAGAAGTAGCAATACCAGAAATACGAATAGGAGTATCGATAGAAAGGTCAGTTAGACTACTTTCCATATCAACAGTAATAACTGTTCCTGAAGCAGAACCATCACCAGCCTTAATAGATGAAATACCAACTTGTTGTCCTTTAGAACCAACAATACGATATTCTTCTACTCTTGTCTGGAAATCCATACTTCCAGATGGGAAGTCTGGTTCAATAGGTCTACCAGTACCAGCATCATAAACATCACCAACCTTTTGATAATACATATCAAGGTCAGTAGATGTAGAACTGACATTTAAGAAACTATCTTTAATGGATACAGTATTAGCACCATCAGCAAACTCAAAACAAGTCAGTTTGTGGTGAGAGAAACTAGGTGTATATAAGTTTGAAGTGTAATCTTTATATACGTTTCCTGCAGGATCACCATCAAAAATAGTAAACTGGGAAATATAACAAGCCCCAGTTATAAGAAATATTGGACTTGGTTCTATTAAATTATTTTCTGGATCTGGAACATACTTAGGTCTTACTTTTGTCTTACGGAGATCCTTACCAACAATAGATGTACCTCTAGGAATTATTACACCACCACGAACACTATTCAGTTTATATAACTCGTTATCTGCAGAAGTTAAATCAAAATTACTTCCTAAACCAAAAGGACTTAAAGTCTGGTTACTATCACCAAATCTTGTATAATACTTAGCCGTACTACCAGAATTATAAGGTATCCAACCTGGTCTATTATCTACATAATGAGTTCCTGCAGAAAGAATGATAGTCGTTAAGTCAAACTTATCATTTCTTTGACCCGCAACATATGAAAACCTTGAAGCTTCAATAAGAGCTCTTTGAATGGTCTTAAACGGTCTAGTTTGAGAGTTACCTTGGTTCTCAATACTATCAGTCGCATCAAGTTCATTAGGGTCAACATATATGACGTTGCCCTGAATATTCTTGAGAAAATTTTCTAATCTTGAAAGAGGCATCTTATTTTTCTCTGATTACAGATTCTGTATAGTTTTATTTATTCAACGGAATTATACTAGGTCATATTAAACCAAAAAGATAATAGATAACGAGTTCCAGACTCAACCATACTGACATGATGCAAATATTGTCGGTTAGAAAATACCAACAATTTACCTTTTTTTGGTCTTACATCAAACCATACTTCATTATCTATTGTATCAAACTGAGTATGTCCTCCAACAAAATCATCATTAAGATATAAAAATGCAGCAAATACATTTGAGCCATACATCTCAGACTTATCATAATGTGGTTTCATATATGTACCCGTAGGCCATTTAATTACCCCGCAATAATCCAGTCGAATATTATTATCAAATATTTTACATAAATTAGTTACTTTGTTAATAACACTAACAAACAATTTATCTTTTGTTATATTTAGCTGTATTGGATCTACATTTCCTCCCAAATATTCAGCACCATAATTTCCATCATCTTCTGGTATATCAGGTCCATAAGATAAACTCTCATTCTCATTGGAGTGTGTTACTGCTTCAAGAAAAGTATCATTCTCCTTTTCATGTAAATCTATAAATGATTGACAAAGAGAAGAATTTAGAAAATTATCTTGAATATATAGTATCTTTTTCATACTTGGTTATACCATATACTAAGAACAAATCTATCTCCACTCTCAATCTTAGTTACATGATGTAAATATAAGGTATTAGAAAAAACAAGTAACTTTCCTACCTCTGGTTTAATCTCATACTCCTCAAATGCAGTATGTCCTCCATCAAAATCATCATTCAAATAAAGAACAGCTGCAAAAAGATCTTCCTTTTGTTCTGGTCTTGATGGATCGGTATGAGGTTTCATAAAAGTGCCTGGAGGCCATCTAACAATTCCTGCATAATCCAACAAAACTCTATCATCAAAACTTTTACAGATATTAGTAACTTTATTAACTACATTATTCTCTGTTTTATCTAGGTAGATACCATCTAAATGTGTAAGATAAGTATCTCCACCTCTACTATCATCGCCATAAGGTATCTCTTTCTTATTTGATTTAGAAAGATCTATAAGTTCTTGACATTCACTAGAAGATATAAAATTCTCCTCAACATAAATTAATTGTTTCAAATCGTTATAGTATTAGGAGGTCCAGCGAATCTAGGATCATTAAATATTCTTTCATCCATATCAACTTTATTTGGATCAAAATTAGGATCTGGATAGTCTTCCCATCCATCACCTTCATATTCAGTAATTAATGGATTAATATCTTTTCTTTCACCATATACATGATAAAAACAATCAATAGGTTTATCATCCGCTTCTTTAATAATTATTTTCTCATTGTCAAATTCAACTACATTAAGATGAAAATGTCTATCTCCTATAGGTTGTAACTGTACTGTAATACTTTCTTCGGCAACTAAATCTTTCCAATAATATGGTAATTCAATAGTATTAGAATCCTTTAATCTACCTCTATAATATACTGCAACTTCAGGTCCCTCAATACAAGCATAACGAAGTCTATGTCCTTTACCTTTTGTAGGATGTTCTATATCAAAAGGTTTTGGTTTAGCATCTGCAACACCAAATCTAGCAGCAAGTTTTCCCTTATTACCACAATCTACTTTACCACTAAAAAATGCATCACCATTAACATGTAAAACATCAATACCAGCACAACCAGGATTTAATAATAAAGTATTTGCTGTCTTTGGATTACCAATCATCAAGGTATTACCATCAACCTGCATTGATAAAGGAACATTCAACTCTGGTTGTAAATTATATGATGCTTGTTTACATTCAGATGGTCCAATATTCATAACTGCTGTCGCATTAGGAGAAGCAGTTGGTTTACCAACCATTACTGGTCCATTAAGAATAGCTGTTCCATTAGGACTCTTATCTGGAGGTATCCAAGATACATCATCACCTCCAACATTTAATTTATCTACATGTAATCTAGAAATTTCCATTATTATGCCTCTATATCAGCTTCAGTTTGTTGGACAGGTGGAGCACTAAGTGCATCTACAAGACCTTGTGCTAAGTTAACCATTGCATGTTTAGGAGCTATGGAACCAAAGGCAAAATCAGCAAATCCAGATGCCATCGCAAAACCATATCTCAAATCCATAAAACCGAATGAAACAATACTAACAGTATTACTTCCTCTGATGGATATTTTTTCACCAGAAAGTCTTATATCTGGTGATTTGATCTGAGTTAATTTATTGGCATCAATATTAAAGTTACCATCCTGACCTCCACCTCCAGCAAAAGCTCTAATATTTTTTGCTTCTAATATTATATCACCATCTTCAGCAATTAAATGTATATCTCCACGTTTAGCAAGAATAAGTTTTGCTTTCTCTGGTGGAGAATCACCACCATCAGTACCTCTTACCTTTAAACCATGTCCTAATATTTCTTCGGAAGGACCAGGTGTTATCATTTTATGAGTAGCACGACCAGGACCATCTTCCTTACCAGCACCAGTTCCAGAATAAAAACCAAAAGATGTTCTCTCAGAAGTATTAACTTCCCATAAAGTCATACCCATAAGAGTTGACATTCCACTCTGATAGGTATGTCTTGGACCAGTCTTTTTCCAATAATGTTTACCGTCTTTTGGTTGATTGTTTACGTCACTAATTTCCCCTTTTGTCATAATTCATTCCTACTAATGTTGTACACAATCAATAACGGTAACAAGTTGAACATTCCTTGGACTCTCATTAGCCTTCTTCTCAGCATCGGGAACCTTAGTAAATTTAAGAACAGGTAACAATTTTGCACCAAGACCACTATCACTATTTATTTGCAACCTGGGTAAACTAGTAAATCCAGAACCACCACTAACAACAGTTGCATTCACAATAAATCCATCTTCTACTTGAATACTTACTTGAGCTCCACCTGTTCCACCACCAGTACCAGTACCAGTACCAGTAACACCCGTACCAGTACCAGTATCAGCAGCACCAGTTCCAGAATCAGAGACAACTGTTACCGTATCATTAGGGCTATATCCCATGCCACTATTTTTAACTCTTACAATATCAAGTTCTGTGACATAAGATGCTTCTCCATCATAACTCTCCATCGGATTTGGAAATACTTCAGAAGTAATTGTTTGTCCATAACTAGGGGAATTAGGATCAGTATCCAAAGTAGTCTGAACAGTATTTGGCAAATATTGTTGACCAGGATCAATAATTACACTATTAATAACACCACTTTCTAAACCAGTTGGATCTGAAACCCAAACACCTTCAGCAACTGATTCTCCTCCACAAGTAATAGGAAAAGAACCTACCATTAAAGGAGTCTCACCAACCATTACTGGTACACCACCTTCACCACCAATAACTAAAGTACAAGTGCTAGTACGAGCTTTCTCACCACCATCTCCACCAGCAGTTACTGGTAAACCACCAGATGGACCAGCTTTTACTGGTTGTCCACCAGCATAAACATTCTCTCCTTTAGTAGTGGTAACTTGAGTTCCACCAGCACCACCAGCAAGTATTGGACGACCATCTTGACTGAACAATGGAATTCCACCTGCCTGATTAATACCAACATTATTAGCATTAGTTATTTGTGATACTGGTCCTATAACTGGATATCCAGAAGCACCATAACCATTATCACAACTATCAACAAAATTCATCAATGGTGGACTCTTATATCCATAACCACTATTAAAAATAGATGCACCAATAACTTGACCAAAGGTATTAACAACAGCTCTTGCACTTACACCTTTACCGTTTCCTCCCATATAATCAATTCTTGGAGGACCACATTTTAAAACATTAGTAGAACAATCTGGAGAACTTGTTCCCGCAACTTCAGGAAGATTCAATTTCGATAAAGCCATATTGGCAAGTATCCCTGTCATATCATCAGTCAAACCAGTAAAGGTTCCATTTCTAGCACTATATGTTGTAGGTGGTGGACATTTAACTCCATCACATTCCAAAACTTCAAGAGCCATATCAGCAAAAACAAGTCCCTTTTCCATTAAATCACTAGGCATTCCACCAGCACCACCTAAAGCTCCCCCAGTAATATTTCCCAAAGACTTAAACATATCACCCATATTAGTGTCTAAAATATTACCAGCCTGAGCAAAAGCATCCCCCAAAAAATTCTCAACAGCACATTGAGGAACGTCTAAAGCTTGACCAACCATATTCTCAAGACTTTTAAACAGATAATCCTTCAATCCCTCAACAACATTTTCAAAATTACAAAACACAACATCCATAAGATTTTGTGATGCTGCACCTGTTTCAGCTTGTAATGTTTTAGGTGTCTTATCTTGTAATGTTTTCTTCAGTTCACCCAAAACTTCTGTTTGAGTAAATGCTCTTGCACGTCGCACTTGCGATGTCATTGCATCATGTATTTTACCAGCAACAAGTTTACCTTCCTCTGCCATATTAAAAGTAGTTCCAAAAGTAGGATCAAGATGTTTATCAAATGCCGCTATTTTCTTAAGAGATTGAGTTTTCTCTTTAAATTCATTTATTGCTACTTTTATTCTAGCAACTTCATTACCTTCACAAGGAACTCTATTTTGTATTTTATTATCACCTTCTACAGAAACATGTTTATCTGTTAAAGTTTTATTGACAATACCAGTAAATGTTGATGTTCTATGAGGACCATCTTTTTGAGCACTAACAGGTCCAATAGTAGAAGTAGCAGCAGTTGCATTAGTTGTACCAGAAGCTGGAGGAACACCACTACCACTAGGTTTAACTGAAGCTTCAGTAATTTGATGGGGTGCCATCTCCTCAATTACCTTAGGCGGAGTCCAAGGTACAAAATCAACTTGATTCTTCTTATTAAACAAACCAGTAGATACTTGATCAGCCTGATATTCTTGTCTGAATAAAGTTCCAAAAACTATTGGTTGTTGTGCATCTTCACCATCAGCAAAAAATCCTACTACAACTTCTCCACCCTGATAATTCATGGTTGACCCTTCACCACCAACTGTACTTTCACCAGGAGGCATAAGGACATGAGCCATAGGGAGTTCCTTATCAGGAAGATCCTCAGCATTGTCATGATATCCAACAATACGAACACGACAACGCCATGTATAAATTGGTTCTTCAGGATTTTCTTTAGTATGATGGCGTTCAGTGGTCCCTTCCCAATCCCCTTTCTCTGGGGATGGATCAGTTACTTGACCAATCCACCATATAATAGGATCTTTTCCGAAAAAATTCTGCATATTACTTATTCGTCATAGACTCTACATTCTAATGCATCTGGATGATTGTCACAATAAACTTCTAACTTAGTATCCTGATGTCTGGTATGCCAATCATTTATCTTACCATCACCAGGGTTTGCTTCATCCTCTTCATGGTCATGAAATGCCTCGTTGTGCATCTTTAAATCTTCTTCACTGTATTCTAACATACCATGATTTACATGCTCTTTATGATCCTTGGGATCAAGATAAACCTCGTGGTTTAAATCATGTTCGGGAACTTTGGTAGTCATATGTAATAAAAATCGTAGTCTTACTATTTAAGCAGTTGGTTTAGATAAATTACGTATTAGTGTCAATTGAGTGTTAGCTTCACCATCTCCTATTTCATGTTTTAATTCTGCAATCACATACTGACCACTAAAATCTTTATCCTTATCTTCTCCCAGTTTTCTCTCCTCATCAGATGGTTCTTCATTAAAAGGAAATTTAACCATAATAGTTTTACCTGCTCTCATTTTAGTATTAAGAGGAATAACTACCCTTACTGCTTGAGAAAATAATAGGTTATTTCTACCATAAGACTTATTCTGTAGTTTGGCAAGATCTTGTGGTTTTTCAACTTTTTTTAGTTCAGGTCCTTCTTGCAAAGCACCTTGATCTAATATTCTAAACATTAACTTAGTAGGTTTCTTCTCTAATCCTTTAGGTACTTTTGGCGGTTCCTTATCTGTTTCTATATCTTCTATTGCAAAATCTTCTACAGTTTTTTCTCCACTAATCAAATCAACATATATCGTCTTATTAGCATACATTCCTCTATTTAAATTCATAACAATATCAGAATTAGGAGTACCATCAGATACCATTACCTTAAAATTAGTATCAATAGGCAATTCTATTTGAGAAAATCCTTCCTTATCCTCTGGTTTTTCCTTAAAAATAGTATCAATGGATTTAAAATTATATCCATCTAGAGTTTCCCAAAATAAAAATCCAAATTCCTTCTTAATATCTTTAGCAGCTTTTGGTTGTAACCATTGAATAAGATCGAAAGGTTTTCTATAATTACCAACAAAACTATATTTATTTCCTGATTGTTCTTGATCTAATGTTTTAGATGTTGTAATACCTTTAGAATCATCTATTAATATTTGTTCAACAATAGTTGAAATATTATCACTATATCTTTTGCTTATCCTAGCAGTTTCATTAACCATAACTTCCTCAGAAACAGCTTCTAAAGTAGCCGTTTGTCCTTTCATCGATGAAACTAGATCCTTAACTCCATTAACAACCATTTTATGTTGTTCGGTTATTTTAAAAGGTTCAAGATCATTACCTTTATATTCTACTTCTACCTGAATACGTTCACCACCAGAAATTCCTTCTCTACTAATACCAGCATCTTTATCAAAAACAGAAACACTAAGAGCTATTGAAGGAGATAATATACTTTCATGATATAAAATAGTGGGATTACCACCAGTTAAATCAAAAGGTTCTTGTAATCCACTAGCATCAGTTGGTTCTAAAAAACATCTTTTAATGTTATATTGAGAAGTCATTTATCTTGAAACCCTCCTATTTACAATAGTGGTATGTTTATTATTTCGAATAATTGGAACATAAACCACTTTTTTATCCATATCCTTATTTAATTGGTTAATATTACGATCCTCTGTTATTGATTTCAGATTTGTATTCGTAATAATTTGACCCGATGTATTTGGAACAAATAACTCTGGGCCAGTTTCACCAACAAGATATTCCTGACCAGATTGAACAGGTCCACCAGATTCTTTCTTGTTACTTTGATTCCTATTAGTAAAAAATTCACCAAGTTTTGAAAGTAAACCCTTTCTTTCCTTTTCAGGAACAATACCAGACTTCCCCTTTTCTATACCCTTTTTCATTCCCTCATCAAAACCTTTCTTATATCCTTCATTAAACCCTTCAGTAGCCGGAGGAAATAATTTCAACAATTCTAATCTTTTATTACTAAGATCTTCTATTTTTGCATAATTATCCTTTTGTAAAAGAGATAGTTTATTAAGTTTAGAAATATTATTACTCATACTAACTTTAGAGAATAAATCCCTCACAGAATCTGATATTCCACTAATTGGTATATGATTTTTATTAAAAGTAGTCATTTATCCAATATTTAAATTATAAGAAGATTTTATTTTAAGCATATTAATACATTCAACCCTACAATCTGTCCCAGAAAGTGATGGTCCAACAGCATTAGGACTAGGAGTACGTGACTTTCCTGAATCAATAAACTCATTAGAAGTAGTATTACTACCCTGAATTTCAATAGGATCTAACATAGCCACTTCTTCGTTAGACATAGGATTAACAATATCATTTATAAATGATTTATCACCTAGGCTAGTAATTATAGGTTTTATATTATTAGAGTTTTCTATTTTATTAGAGTTTTCTATTTTATTAGAGTTTTCTATATCAAAGTAATCACTAAAGTTAAGATCTAAAGAATTTTGTATAGTATTTTGAGATATTTCTCCACTAAGTATTGGTTGTAACTTTAATTGACTCTCATTTCTAATTTGTTCTTTAGCTAATCTTATTTTTTCATCTCTTTCTTTTTCAAGTAGTCTTCGTTCTTTAAAGGTAGGAGCAGATTTAATCTGTTCTTTATATTCTAAACGAATTTCTTTAGCAACTTCTGATTGTCTAGAGTGCATCGTATCTTTAACTTTATTTTTTTCAGTCATCCGAGATTTATAACTTTCATAAGCATTATCTAATGAAGTCAACTTCTCTTGACCAAAATGATTAATTATCCATTTTCTATGAAGTTCATTTGTTAAATTAATTTCAGCACTCATATTCTTTCCTTTATCACCAGCAGCAAGATTAATAGGTCTTCCCATCAAACTTCCATACTTATCATCACCTTCTGCACCTGTATCTCCTTCCCACATCTTTACACGTATGGGTTTTCCATCATCATCAAGAACAAGTGCTCCTGTATCCATATTCTTAACATCCAATCCTTTCTCTACAGTCTCTTCTCGTAACTGTCTATCAAAAGTTTCAAATGATCCACCACCTGTTATACGATCATCCCACTTACTAAAAAATTCTTTGATAGGATTTACTGCTCCTATCACTGCTCCACCACCAAATATACCTAATCCAAGTAAACCAACTAGATCATCTAAAAGACTATTTGTTTTTCTTTCACGTAATTTACTTAGTTTACCAAAATCAGATAATTTACCCAATATACCTTTTTTCTTTTTTTGTTTCTGTAATAAATCCTCTTGTTTAAAAGTCTTAAGAGTTTCTGATTTTAAAAGTTGAGCCTCTTTTTCACTCATTCTCAAAAATATATCTGTTATTGCATTCAATTCATCACTTATTATATCAACTGAATCAGATAATACATTAAATGAATTCTGTAAATCTAAAAAAGATGATTTAATAGATTGTTCACTTACTTCAAAATTTGTTTGAAGAGTATCTATATTACCAACTAAAGAATTAATCTGAGCTTGAAGAGAATTTGTGATTTGAAAACTCTCATTAACTCTCTCAAGAGCAATATTAGCCTTATCGTCTTCAGGACGATTAAAGAAACTCTTAAGAAAATTAAGATTATTAGCCATTAATTCCGTTTCTCTGTTGTGCTTTCAAATTCTCATGTTCAATATAATCTTTAAGAAGAGATAAATAAATTTCTCTTTCCCAAGGAATCATATTTTCTATCTCTGTTAAGCTGTATTTATGGTATTGCATGAGAGCAAAATTAATCCTAAAATAAGATTCTAAATCCTCTCGTGCAATACTTAGCCGAAAAAATCAGAAAGACCTTCCAATACTACACTACTTTTCACTTTAGTCTCTGGATTTTCAACCTCAATAGTATGAGAAAGTTTAGGCATCGTAGCGAAAAACTTCTCAACTTCTTTGTATTGTTTAGAACTTAGCTGTTCAATAAACTCTACTCTTTCTTTAAAAGTATAATCTTTTGCATCCCAAGCATCTTCCTCAGTAAATACTGTATCAATACAATTAGCAATAACCTTAAAAGTTTTATTCACTGTATCTTGTGGACTCTCTTCAAGTTCAAAGTTTGTCTCAATAAATTGATTCAAAGATGGATATTTCATCCTAAGAGTCATTTTCTCATCAAGTGGAATATCTTGTTTATGACCTTTGGGTCTATTTACCTCTATTTCGTCAACATAAACTTTAACATCTACTTCAGTCTTACCATCATCTGGACAAGTAACTTTAATCTCAATCAACTCACCAATAGATTTTGCACGAATATTTAAAAACAAATATTCAATATCAAAAGTAGGCAATTCATCAATCTTAACTCCTCTAGTTATAATGCATTTTTTTAATACATCCTTAACTGCATTTGTAATCTCATTTGGATTCTGAGATTCAAGAGCAAGAATTAATATCTTTTCTTCTTTGACCAAAAAAGGTCTATATTTAAGTTTTTTTCCAGTAGAAGGAAGTTTCAACTCATAAGTAGGAGTCGCAATTGTTGGTAATGGCATAATAATTTTTTCAGTAATTTATTTATCAAGCAAAATTAGATATAGTTCCAGAGAGATCATTTGCACCCAGAGATCGATCCGAACCTAAATTCATTGAATCAAATCCTGGTAGCTGGGTATCATTTGTTGGTACATCTTTTGCCGCTGTTTGTGGTTGATGTCTCGTAACATTAACTTGATTATCACTTATACCAAACTTTGTATAATATCTATCATATGCAAATTGAATTGATAACTTCAAAAGATCAGAATTTCCATAATTAACTCTCATAGATGTCATATTAGTCGGCCAAGCATTAATAATCTTATATGTAGTCATCTTTGATTTATAATTTGAACTCATATTAGTTTCAGTTGGATACCTAGGAGGTACATAATCTGGTACATCAGCAGGTCTAGCTGGACTAATCATATAATTCTTAGCTTTTTTAAAATCTCTCTCAAACTTTGTAATATTGATTACTTCCTTATATTCTTCTGGATATCTTAAACGAGTATATGTTTCTGATCTTTCCCAAGAAAGACTCATTGGATTTATAAAATACATCCATTTTTCAAAAACTTCTAATATTTCATGTTGAGAATCAAGATAAAAAGTCAAATTCAATGGAGGAAACTGTCTTAATGTTGGAAATGTTTCAGTAATACCTTGACGAGCACCAATAACATCAGTAGTCAAATAAGACGTACCTGGTATCTCAGCCTCAGAACACATTAAAGCCATCTTTCTATAGATAGCACCAATATTTCCACCTATACTCCTTGAACCTTCAGATTGTGAAGACATCCAAGTTCTAAGATTTCTAAAAGCAAAGTTTACCTGATAAAAGGTATCTATAGAAGGTCTTTTTAAAACATGACCATAAGAATCATAGACAGAATCTTGAAGTATTTCACCTCTTCTTGGAAAACTAAAACGTGATGTCATTAGACAATAAATAAATTTAGGAACCTATACTATGTATGAGTTATAAAGGAAAATATAAACCCTCAAACCCCAAAAAATATAAAGGGGACCATTATAATATTATTTATAGGTCTTTATGGGAAAGAAAATTCATGAAATACTGTGATTTGACCGAAAATATACTAGAATGGTCTTCTGAAGAGTTTTTTATTCCATATAAAGATCCTACAGTAAGAAAAGTTAGAAGATACTTCCCAGATTTCTTTATTAAATATAAAGATAAGAATGGAAATATCAGAAGGTCAGTAATTGAAGTAAAACCTATGAGAGAAACTATAGAACCAAAAATAACAAAAGGCAAATCTAAAAAAACAATGTTAACAGAACAAATAAACTATCTAAGAAATAAAGCAAAATGGAAAGCTGCAAAAGAGTTCTGTGCTGATAGGAAGATAGAATTTAAAATAATGACAGAACATGAGTTGGGAATCAAATGAGTATACTCCAAAATATACTTAATAAAGCAGGTGGTGGACTAGTCAATGGAGATTGGTGGAGAACACAACTACTAAATGAACTTGGCGAACCAAATATAGATGTTGACTTCTCAGATACTGGTGGTTTTGCTCCTGGGAAAATATACTTCTATCAATATGAAGCAATTACAGAAAGATTACCATATTATGATAAATACCCATTAACCTATGTAATTAGAATAGAGGGTGATGGGTTTCTAGGATGTAACCTTCATTATGTTCGTTTAACTCAAAGAGATGAACTTGCAAAAAGTCTACTAAATAATTCTGCACAAGGATCAGTTTCAGTTCCTAGAAGAACTCTACATAAATATCTTTACACTGGAGTAAAAGATATCATCTTTCCAATACCAGAAGATGAATGGAGTGATGTAGCGCAATTACCTACAGAAGAATTTATTGATATGCGTGGTATTGCCGTTCCTAGAAACAAAGTTTATAGCAAAACCTAATGGCTAAAAGTAGAGTATACGACAGTTTAAGTGAACTACCAGGGAATAGTTATGTCTTTGAGTTCAGAGACGATAAATTAATAGGTATCTATAAAAATGGTTCTATACTAGATCCTCGTCTAGAAGAATGGACAACTGCTAAGGATTCTAGTCAAGCTTTGTCAGCAAGTAATATATTTAAATATGGGGTAGCTTGATATGGCAAGAGATACTACAATACCAGTTTGGCCTTCTGATTCTATATTAAAACATTATAATTCAATATCATTAAAAGAAGCTAATACTGCATTTGATGGCATAGAAAATTCGCCATGGAATAATCCATCATATAAAGGGCCATCTTTTTCTAAAAGTATTAGTATGAACCTTGGAGGACTAGGTGGAGGTCAAATCCTTTCTTATCCAATGGATCTAGATAGAAGTCAGGACTATCTAGAAATAGAAAGATTCAAATATAAAAGATCAGTAAAAAAAACTAACTCAAATCAATCAGGTCCTGGCGCAAATGATATAAAAGGTTCTTCCCTTGGAACAATTATCTTACCAATGCCAAAAGTTAGTGATTCAACTGGCGCTCAATGGGGAAAAAGTGAACTAAATGTATTTGGTGCAGCACTATTAGGTGCAGGTAGTAATATTTTCAATCTTGATCGAGAATCATCACCAGATTCGAATGCGGTTGGTAATCTTGATGAACAATTAAGAAAACTAAACAAAATTAATAAGAAAACTGCTGGGAAAGGCCTTGAAATGGGGGAATTTAAAGGTGGTCTTATAGCAGGTGGTGCAATGGTGGCAGAAAAGACAATGAATTTCTTGGGTCAGAATGTAACTGCAGACCAAATTCTAGCAAGAAGTAGAGGTCAAATTCTAAACCCCAATGCTGAACTTCTTTTCTCAGGTCCTGTACTAAGACAATTTTCATTTACTTTCCTTCTATTAGCAAGAAGTAAAAGAGAAGGTAGTGAAATAAGAAAAATTATTAGGACATTTAAAGAAGGTGCAGTACCAAAACATGTTAATGATGCATTACTTACAAATCCAGATATTTGGCAACTAACATATAAAAGAAATGATAGAGAACTAAAGACTGTAAATAAATTTGGTGCAATGGGTTTAACAACAATAACAGTTGATTATGCACCTGAAGGATTTTGGACTGCTTATGAAGATTCTCAACCAGTAGCATGTAGATTAAATTTAGAATTTGGTGAAGTAAGACCACTATATCAACAAGACTACGAAGGTAGCAGCGATTCAGTAGGATATTAAAATGAAACAGAGTTATTTCAGACAATTACCACTTTTAGATTATCCTTCGTTAGCGAATGATCGTACTTCAACATTTGATTATGCTAAAGTAAAAAATATCTTTAAACGGTCTGTATTACGTGATGATCTTTTCAACGATTTCGTAACTTTTACAGAATATTCAATTCAAGGGGATGAAAGACCAGATTCTGTTGCTGAAAAATTCTATAATGATCCACATTTAGATTGGGTAGTATTAATAACAAATAATATTCTAAGTATCAGAGATGAATGGCCAATGTCAGAACCTGATTTATTTAATTATATGAATGAAAAGTATACTGCACAAGAACTTTCATATGTTCATCACTATGAAACACTAAAAGTATTAAATGGACAAAATCAACTAATTCAACCAGAAGGTCTTTGGGTAGATTCAGATCATACTGTATCTTGGTTAGAAGATGGAATATTACGAACAGAATCGAGAATTAAGTTAGTTTCGTATCAACAGTATGAAATAGACAAAAATGATGCAAAAAGAAATATCAATATACTTAAAAAAGAATACTTATCTATCTTTATGCAAGATAACTCTGAAATAATGGAATATCACAAATCTCAGCAATATATCAACAAGTCCTTAAAGAAAACAGAAAATCCAAGATTAATCAATCCAAGATAAAAGGGTCACTTTTTACAGCGACCCTGTGGCTCAAAAATTACCTGCGTAATTTTAGCGCTAATTTTGGAATTAAAAGCTAATTTTCGCCATAGACATAACTAGGGAATCGAACCCCTTCACAATTTGCTTTAGAACAATAATATCTTCCATCAGGATCTGTTGGTTGTGTTAGATATTCTGTCTCCTTTACCCACTCTCGTAGAGCTTCAAGGACTACTTCTTTAACTTCTGCTCGGTCCATTGTATTCAGGTTCCTCTTCGATTACAGTATGTTTAAATTGTTCAGTATCAAAATAAGAAATATAATCGAACTTACCTTCTCTTTCATCTAAAACTTCATTAATAAGTATCTTCATTTCTTTTACATATTCAGAAGTAAATAACCTACGAGGTGTGACCTCCATAGGTTTATATTCCTTTTTGTCCGTAGGTTTATAATTTGGATCCGCAGGGCCAGACATGCCCTGCGTATCGATCTTACTCTGCATTAACTTTCAGCCAATTTGGAGAAGTAACTTAGAGCATCCTCTTCATCCGAATCAGTAGTCGTTGGTGCAGTTGCAGCAACAGGTTGTGGTACAACCTCTTCCTCTTCTGCAACAGTTTCAGGATCTTGACGAGGTGTAGCACCACGAAGACCTAGAACATAATCAAGACGTTTCTTCAAGTCATCATAAGACTTAAACTGATCGGCAGAAACTAATTCAGAAAGTGAATATTCTTTCTTCCATAGAGCTTCAAGCGCATCATCATCATCTAAGAGTGCAGATGGAGCAGCAAACTCAGAACTATCATAGTTCCAGTATCCTGCAACCTTCTTGATCTTTAGTTTGAAATTAGCACCTTGCCAAAAATCAAATGGGTTGATCGCTTCCTCATCTTCAAACTCAGGTTGCATAGCGGCAGTAATCTTATCAAAGATTTTCTTACCGAACCTGAAAAGGAAAACTTTACCCTCATTATCTGGATTGGCAGGATCCTTAACAACGTAGATGTTACTGTAGTAAGACAATTTACGCTTCTGCTTACGAGCAACCTCTTTATCAGCATCAACTCCCGAATTCCACAACTGGGAATTGTATTCTGACACTGGGTCTTTCTGCCCAAGAGTTGTTAAAGAGTTTTCTATGTACCATCCACCAGAACCTTGAAAGGCATGAGTGTATAGTTTTGCCCATGGCATATCTTCACCATCAACTGCAGGAAGAAAACGAATAACGGCATACCCGTTACCTGCTTTATCGACTTCTGGTTTCCAAAGGCGATCATCGGCACCATTAGAACCTTTGTTCATTTTCTCAACTTGCTGCACTAACTTTGCAGTAAGGGAACCAAGGGAAGATTGTTTTTTTAGATTAGAAAAAGACATTAGATTTTTTCGGATTTAATTGGATTAAGGGTGGGAGATCGGATTTAATGTACACCAATAAGTACAGGGCATTGCTACATTAGTAGATTTTACTGTACTGCCTACGTCCCGACTGGTAGGTCGATTCTGTGTTACCACAGCGAGCACCACCTCTGACGTATCACCTTAACCAGCCTTATGCCAGCAAGTTATTCAGTCACTCCCGTGTTACATCCGTCGATGCAACACACATATTATATAGGTCTTATTTACGATTGTCAAGCGCACGACGAAGATTACTGATAGTTAACTTCATCTGTTCAAACATCTGTTCTACTGTCGTACTTTTAGGCATTCCCATGTCTTTAAGAGACATCTGCATCTTCTTTACAATATCTTTAGCGTTAGGGTCATCTGACAACTTCATCCTTACATACATCAGTTGTTGTTTCTCTAATAACTCTTCAAGTTCCTCAAGTTTTTCTTTTTGTTGCCAAAAATTTAAAAAATTATACTTCATCATAGCATCTTGAATACTATTCTGAAGTTCTTGAATCTCTTCAAGACTATCCTGAACAACATCTGAGTCAAAGAATTCACTCATTTTACTACTATCCCCTGCAATATTTTCTTATAATTTTGTATTCTAACACTATTTAATAGGAATGGCTTGTACTTATCTATCTTTAAACTTACGGTTTCCCATACAAAATCATCTAATATTTTATCAAGATTCTTTTTAAATTTTATGACAGCATCTAAAATAATAAGAGACTCTATAGATATATTTTTCTTTAAATGTTCCTTAACAACAGGAGGATGCGTACCACTCTTACATTCAAATAAACTATTAAACTCTTTATCTTCACAAAGACTTTGCATCTCCTGTTTAAAAATATATCCTAAACTCTGAACCTTCTTTTGCCAATCAGCATAATTCTTATCTCCACTTTCAATGATCTCTCCTATCCACATCTTCTGAGGATCATCACACTGAGAAAATATTGCAGTAAAATAGTCAACTATCTCACCATCTTTCTTCTGTCTGGACATCTTCTCAAAGAAGTATCTGTCCTTCCTTTTATTAAAAGCAGTCACAGAGGCCTTTGTTTTGCCTCCATACTTAAAATAATCAAAACTATCTTTTGTAAAATGATTCTTGAATGCTAAGTAAGTTCTATAGCAATCGAAACCAGTCATAAGGGTAGCTTTGCTCTTGAAGTTTTTTTCAAGAAGTTTAATTCCGTAGCTTCCCATTTCAACTTCTCCTTAAGAGGTTTTGAAATGAGTTTAGGAACTGATTCAAGGTCAATAGCATTTTTGTCACAATAATATACGATGGCATCAATATAACTCATACTGTCTTTGGAGACAATACTCTCTATGTCTTGTGCAAAACGTGCCGAACACAAGAACTTTTCTTTTAATGCTTTGTTTAGATCATCCATTAACCACCATTCGGTTTCCAACAAATTCTTTAACATATTTCACAAGCAATTTAATGTAGTCACTTTTGTTTCTCTTATCATAAACATGAGTATCACCTTCAGGTGTCACCATAATAGTGATAAGTTTTTCAACAGGAATGCCTGTTAGTTCATAGTACATACAAGCATATGCAGTTTCTTGAACAAAGTATTGTTCAATCCACTTTTCTGGTTTGATTTTTTTAGATGTCTTGAAGTCAATAATAGCAAGTTCGCCATCATATTCTGCAATACAATCTACTCTACCAGCTAAACCAAGGTATTCAGAGTAAAGAGTACGTTCAATAGCATGTATTGTTCCTATCTTATCAAGATAAGGTTTCGTACATTTAAACATGAACTGAGTCAGTGGAAGATAGTTATTCCAATCCAACTCTTTATTTTCAAGATAGGCTTGTGCAGCCTCGTGAAAATCTGTGCCTCTCTCAGTCGATTCTTTGGTTACTCTATTCGCTTCTGCTTCCCCAACTCTTTGTCTCCACTTACGAAATACTTCTCGATTATAAAAACTAGTTACTGAAGTAATAGAAGGGACCCAGTTGCCATTGGGTAAGTTATATAGGCGAAGTCCATCGACCTCTTTTTTCTTTAGTTCTAAATCACCAAGATGATTTTCAACAATAAACATTACAATACCAAAGTAAATTACATATTCAAGGCCATTTTTCTAATAAGATATGATCTTACAAGGCCAGAACGAACAATATCATTGATACCAAATTCAATCATTTTGAAATCCTCAGGCATTTGTTCAATGATTTTCATGAAGTCATGTATTCCATTCTTCTCATTAGTCTTTTGCAAATCAGTTTGAGTTGCATCACCACAGAAAACAATCTTGGAATCTTCACCTATCCTTGTTATTATACTATCAAGTTCGTGAAAATTCAAGTTCTGTGATTCATCTATTAAAACAATAGCCCTATCAAGGGTAGTACCACGGATAAATGATGTACTCCAGAACTTAATAGTCTCTTGTGCCTTTAAGTTTGCATACAACATTTCAAAGTCTGCATCAGTGGCCATTTCAAACATATATTTCACCATATGTTTGTATGGTATCTGATACAAAAATGATTTATCTTCATGATCTCCAGGTAGGAAACCAATTTCTCTCGTAGAAACTAAAGAACGAACTACAAATATCTTTTCGTAAGGAGTAGATTGATCAAGAACATCTCTTAATGCAAGATACAAAGCAGCGAAAGTTTTACCAGTACCAGCTGCACCATAGGCGAATATGTTTTTACCTTCATCCCAGGATTCAAATAATATTTTTTGATTATCTGTTATTGGTTCGATCTTAGTAAGAAGATCTGTATTAATGGGTTTCTTTCTTTTCATTTGCTTAGCGGTCAGGCCTGCACCAACAGAGCCATTTTTTTTCTTACTTGCCATTACTTATTAATCTTTGTTACACGGGAACCAGCAACCTTAGATGCTTGTCCTAGAACTTCGTTCCAACTAGGGTTCTTAGTGATGAGTTTATCTCTCCACTCACCAACCTCTCCTAATCCGGCTACACCTGCCTGCCAATCTTTATCCCACTCAGGATTATCTTTTCGCCATTGGTCATACTCTAACATAGTCATAGAGAGTTCTTTCTTCTCTCCAGTTTCTTTATTAATAATAGGATAAGTCGGCATGGTTTTAAGTAATGTAAATTTATTTAGCCCAGTCAAGAGCTTCGGCAACTACAGGAAACTGTTCGTTGAAAATAGATCGAACTCCTTCGGCAACATCCATATGTTCTTTCTGAGTTCCATGTGCAGAACGTAAATCAATATAATGTATCCACGATCTTACACTACCAGTCATATAAAGTCTAGTAGGTGTAGCAAGAGGAAGTACAAACCTTGCACACTCCTTTGCAATACCTGCATCTAACATACTCTTATACAATTTCATTGACTGATCAAATAGTTTCTGCATCTCTAATTCATAATGTTGTTTCTCAATAGGATCAACATCATCAATACTGTTCTGTCTATTTTTTGTATCCTGACGACGTAGTTCTGGAATAGGAATACTATCGCCTAACAAACTACTATCAGCATACCTCTGAGAAAACTCTTGGTATGTAAATGATCTGTGTCGTAGTATCTGTGCTGCAAGACCTCTCGTAGTATTAATTTCCACAGTCATAAATGCCTGTTCAAATACAGACCAATGACCATGTGCAATACAATACTTTAAAAGTCCTGAGAACTTTTCATTGTCTTGATTCTTAGGGTTACTTACACGAGCAACATAAGCAATATGTTTTTCAGCATCAGGAGTAACACTTACAAGTTTAACCGTCATCGTCTTCAAATACCTCATCATAATCAGTAGGGGCAGAGAATACTGTTTCACCCTCTGGGGGTTTATAAGCATCCACATCTGAATAAACCTCAGCTTCTAATGCTTCGACTAGAAGTTTAAGGTTTCTAACTATTAACTTCAGATTTTCTCTCGCTGGTTCCATCAGCTTCATCTCCATAATCTTTTAATAATTTAGAAATTTTTGTTTCTTGACCACTTAAAGTTTGGATTTCATATAAATTTGTCTTCATATATTTCTTAAGTTTTTTATATTCTTTGGTAAGTTTATTCACCTCATCATAATTAATCTTTATGCCTTCCTTCTCTTCCTTACCATCAAATCCGAAACCAATTTTACTCATTCTTCTGGCCTCTCTATCCTTTTCTTCCTTCTCTTTGGTTTAACAGGTTTATTAATACCCCAAAGTTTAGGACTCATAGTTCCAGGCCCATATTCAATAGATACTATCTCTGATGAACCAAACTTATCATAGTACATATCAAAAAGATTAACTCTACTTGGAGAACGTACTACATCCTTTCTAAGGTCTTTATCAGGTTTGTATGTCACAATATAAGCATCTGATGGCAAATACTTATTAGTTCTTTGTTCTTCGTTAGAGTTTTCAATAAGAAGTTCAGTAAAATACTTATCTTTTAAAGTTTCCTTTTCCTTAGCAGTCCAATAAACCTTTGGACCCTTAACCTCTTTAACTTCTTCCTTTTTAGTTTCAGTTTTTGCCATATTAAGCTCCTCTTCCACCCCATTCAATGTCAGGGAATGCTTCTGATACAACTGCTTTAGTTATCTTATACTTATCAGTTAGTTTCTTATCCTTCATCAGACATATTACTTCTGCTTCATCTTCATGAAGACCTTCTAGTAACTGTAAGAATAGTTGTTCTCTCTTTACTGGTTTAAGAAAATCATTACCACCCTTTATAAAATTATAAAGAAGTTTATGTTCATGTGCTAGGTAGGTATGTTCTGTTCCTGCAGGCGCCTCATTCTTATCATAAGGAACAGGGCCTTCTGGTAGAACTGATACAACAGAGTCATCAAAATTCCAAATAAGAACAGATTTTAAATGTAAAGACTCATTCTCTTTAAGAACTTGAATCTTTTTTGCTTTGGTTCTCTGTTTAGAAACCTTTGTTAATACCTCACTTAATAGTGGGTTACTTGGAAGTCTTTGTTCTCCAAGTTCAGGATGTGTTTCAGTCATAGTCATAGTTAATCGTCTTCTTGTTGTTCTTCCTCACCAATAAGATCTGAGTTTTCAATTCTAAAGGTGACAATCTCATCGGGAATTATATTACCATGTTGATCGAACATTTCAGGATGCATTAATGGGATAGTTGTTTGTTGGACATGTTGTTGATATAACCATCCTATTATACCACCAACTAAAAGAAAAAGCACGGAAAAAAGTGCGCTAAAGGTCATGGTGACGTTTGACATCTTACTCTCCCAATTAATTTTTGTTGTATTGAACTGTTCCTGTAGTAAGTATTCCCTCCTTGGTAACATCATAAGATTGATGCCTTTATTTATTCTCGACCCTCCTCCTTCCTCTTCTTTTGTCTCTTTCATATTTTGTTGCATCTTGTAAGATCCTATTCAAGTAGTCTCTAATTTTTATTGATTCTATTTTAGATAAATGACCATAGGCTTCTTGGAGTTGTTGATGATCACTATCTTCTCCACCTGTAAGATAACCATCCAGATCTTTAACAAGAGTATTCAACCCAGAAGCAGTACTGCTTTGATTAAATTCCTTAACTAAAAACCCTGGAGTATCAGAAGACTGAAGATAGTCATAAAAGTTTAATGTAAATTTTTTATTTACAAAAGCATAATCAATAGCTTTTTCTACTATTGAATACATGTCATCGTAAACTGTTGGTTTCATTTAAAATAACTTTTGTTCTTTAAGATATTGTAATGTTTCCATACATCCACCAAGTTTCTTACCATTAACAGTTACTTGAGGGAAACCTTTTCCAACGCCAAACTCTTCTTGAAATTGTTCCTTAGTAAAATGTTGATCCAAATTATAAACAACATATTTCTGTTTAGTATAGTCTAAGAGTTGTTTAGCTTTTGTACAGAACTTACAACCATCTTTCGAGTATATAGTGAAATTCATTTTTTAGCAATGCCTCCTAGTAACCTCCGTATGGATCATTATCTGGTGTGAACTCTGGTTCTTGATACTTCTTAATACTCTGTTCCCATTCCTTCATACTACTCTGACAGTCAGGTGGTTCGGGGTCTTTGTAACCCTTCATTTTTTTCCACTTGTTATACAATGCACCCATCATCCATGACTGAGAAAGACTCTTAGGTCCATTCTCTAGTAACTCAAGTTGTTTCTTGTCACTTGTATATGCTTTGTATTCTTCTCTCCAGTTAGAGTCATCAAATGGTTTATTCTGCATTAACAGAATCCCAATCTTGTTGGAATAGTTCAGTTCCTTTATCTGTAAGGATATGATTATACATCTTATCGAAGACTGTAACTGGCATGGTAACTATATCAGAACCACCCATGAAACACTCAGAGACACTTCTAACATCCCTCAGAGACGCTGCCAAGACTTGTGTACGTGCTAGTTGTTCCTTATACAAAGAAGATATATCCTTAACAAGTTGAACACCATCAAAAGAATTGTCATCAACTCTTCCTACAAATGGTGAAACATATGTAGCACCTGCCTTAGCAGCAAGAATGGATTGTGCAACTGAGAATACCAAAGTAACATTAACTTTAATACCATCTCGTGATAAGTTAGCACAAGCTTTAAGACCATCTGATGTGCAAGGTACTTTAATAGTAGCACACTTACCAAACTTTTTATGAAGTCTTTTGCCTTCGGAAATCATATTGACATCACTGCCAATAACTTCCATACTTATATCATGAAGACCTATATCTTTTATCTCTTGATATACTTCTTCTTGTTTTCTACCACTCTTACGAATAAGAGTTGGGTTAGTAGTGACACCATCAATTAATCCAGTAGACCATCTACTTTTTATTAGATCAACTTCAGCTGTGTCAAGAAAGATTTTCATTTTTCCTCCTTCTGTTTGATATTATATTCGATAATAATTTTTTCACTAGTCCTACCACTATGATCTAGAGTAGTCACTTTGGATAGATTACCACCAAGTTTGTCAGTAATTTCTTCCAATTGAAATAATATATCAGGTGTCATTTTCTTTGTTTACGATGTCTTTCATTATTAAGTTGACGTTCAAACTCATATTCTATAGAAGTTAAATGTTGATTTAAATACTTTTGATATTCATTATCTTCTATAAGGTCATGAAGATGAGCAACATGTTCTAGTGCAAAGACTAGTTTAGTCTCAAGATTCATTCTCATGTTCGATTGATTTTATATCCACTAATAAGAATGCAAGCAACAACAAGTCCTGCAAAAGATAGCAAAGTGTTATAAGGATGTTCTAGCATGTCAATAAAGATTTTCTTCTTGTTCTGTTAATAGTATAACATCAGATGTAGGATATGCAACACATGCAAGAACATAACCTTCTTTTAGTTGATCATCATCTAAAAAGGATTGATCCTCTTGATCAACTGTTCCTTCTACCAACTTCATAGCACAGGAAGAACAAGCTCCTGCTCTACATGATGATGGGTGATCTAAACCTTCTTCTTCTAATGATTCTAGAATATATTGGTCATCAGGACAATCAAATGTGGTCTCATCGCCTTCTGATGAACGTAGTGTGACTGAGTAGGAAGACATTGTTATAACGCAACACAAAGTATATATGAAAATGAAAAATGGGAAGTGTTACCTTCCCATTACATTTGTTATTCAGTTTTTAGGTGTCATTCTATACGCACCGAATGCAGTACCACCTATGGCTGCAAGAATGAGTATGATTTCCATTTATCCGATTGCAGGTGCAACAAGAGCAACTTCAGTAGTCTCAGCAGAAGCCAAGTCTAGTGGGAAGTTGTGAGCATTACGCTCATGCATTACTTCCATACCTAAGTTAGCACGGTTTAGTACGTCTGCCCAAGTAGGTACAACCTTACCATTAGCATCTAAGATACTCTGGTTGAAGTTGAAACCATTGAGGTTGAATGCCATTGTACTGACACCCATAGAAGTAAACCAAACACACACAACAGGGAAAACAGCAAGGAAGAAGTGTAGCGACCTTGAGTTATTAAACGAGGCATATTGGAAGATAAGCCTGCCGAAATAACCATGAGCAGCAACAATATTGTAGGTTTCTTCTTCTTGTCCGAATTTGTATCCATAGTTCTGTGATTCTAGGTCAGTTGTCTCACGGATGAGCGAACTGGTAACCAAGGAACCATGCATAGCAGAGAAGAGAGAACCTCCAAACATCCCCGCAACTCCCAACATATGGAAAGGATGCATAAGGATATTATGTTCCGCCTGAAAGACAAACATAAAGTTGAACGTTCCCGATATCCCCAGAGGCATACCGTCAGAGAAACTTCCTTGTCCGAACGGATAAATGAGGAAGATCGCAAAGGCAGCTGAGACGGGTGCAGAGTAAGCAACACAGATCCAGGGCCTCATTCCTAAACGATAAGATAATTCCCACTGGCGACCCATGTATGCACAGATACCAATAAGAAAATGCATGATTACCAACTGGTATGGACCACCGTTGTATAACCATTCATCGATAGTAGCAGCTTCCCATATTGGATAGAAGTGCATACCGATTGCGTTGCTTGAAGGGACAACAGCACCAGAGATGATGTTGTTACCATACATTAAAGAACCAGCAACAGGTTCTCTTATCCCGTCAATATCGACAGGAGGAGCAGCAATAAATGCGATAATGAAACAAGTAGCAGCAGTAAGAAGGCAAGGAATCATTAGAACTCCGAACCAACCAACATATAAACGATTGTTAGTTGATGTTACCCAATTACAGAACTCGTTCCAGTTAGCTAGAGGGCTGCGGTCTCTTGTTGAGATCGTAGTCATTTGTTAATAGAGCGGTTAGAACTTGTAAGATGAGAGACATAATCCCCGTGGTCTCGGTTTGGGGAAATAAAATCGGTTCCTATCGCCGCTAACCCTGAACCGACAAGGGGGTTACCGCAATCAAGGTGAGGTACATATGCTGCTTATACTCAGCCCCATTGTACCATCGGGGGGACTTATTGACGATGCCCTTACACCATGACCGAGTTATTTATTATAAACTTTTGTTAATGATTTGTCAAGGTACTAAATATGTTCTTTAACTGTGAGGGAAGGAGTCGAACCTTCAAGTCCCGCCAGGAACAGTAGGGAAACAACCTACCACGTTTACCAATTTCGTCACCTCACAATGGAAGCCCTATGAAAGGGCTGTCATTAGACGTTGCATACCGATTCCTCCACCACTTCTGGGAAAGAAATCGAACTCTAGGAATTCATCAAGTTCCTTCTCGACTCTTTCCTTACCAAATAATTTGTAGAGTAGTTCAGCATATTGTCCATCAGAAATAGTATGGAATGTTTCACGCATCTGTTCCTTAT
>VTLG01016373.1_pt1 | contig 33801 bp, 45 predicted proteins | sample 4694571 | NCBI WGS metagenome assembly VTLG01 (sample SAMN12604809, study PRJNA352737) | marine metagenome | biome: ENVO:00000447; feature: ENVO:00000209|ENVO:00000569|ENVO:01000036; material: ENVO:00002151; isolation source: viral sequences binned using virsorter ...
AATAATGATATTGAAACAATGGAAAAAAACCTGCTTGTTTATTTAGATAACGTTCACCTAATGAGTGATCAAACAAAAATAAAAATCGCTTCAGTTTTAAGAAATGTATTCCGTGTTGAACTAAATGATAGATATGACTTTTAAGAAAGGGTTTAAATGCTTCCTAATAAAGAAATGATGCAACAACAATTACAATCCTGCTTCCATCACGCACTGGAAGGATTAGTTGAGATTGCTTACACAGCAAATACATCTAATGCTTTAAACCTAGCAAAATTATTTGACGTTAGTGATATAGAAGAAATAGTAGACTTTGCATATTTAATAAATAGTAAAGACGGACAAAATGTATATTTTTCACCCGCACTGCGAAAACCAAGTACACCTAAAAATATACGCGCAAAAGATTCAGATTTCTTATTAAGCTATTGCCTATTTGCTGATTTTGATAATAAGGATGCACTTAAAAATGCCAAAAAAAAATATACAGAGTTACATTTAAAGCCGCCTTACGCTTGTGTAACGGGTACCATTCCTTATCCAAGAGGACATATTTATTTTCCATTAAACGAACCTATTACTGACGGGCAAGAAATGAAACGTTTAAATGAATTAATAGCCAAACAATTTGGTGGCGATCCTTCTATATGCAATCCGTCACGAGTTATGCGGTTAGCCGGCTCCATCGCATACCCCAAGAAGGCTTCCAGAGTAAAAGAAGCAACACGCTTTATCCGCTATCCGGATAGGCGGCCTTTGTTTGATGTATTTGAAATAGAAATGAAAATGAATGTAACAGACAGCAAAACATATATAAATTCGCTTTCACCGACGACGACACCTATTACTTCCTCTTTAAAGTCTTTGTTGCCAACAGCAAAAGTGGATGTCGAACAATCATTACGTAACAGCCAACAAGAAGGTCAATGGCATTATAATATGCGGCAAGCAATTGCGTCGATGGCTTCCAGTGGCATGGATGAAGATGCTATACGGGAAAAATGCGCCCCATATTGCCAAAATGGTAAAAATGACACGGATATAGATGCCTTAATTGAAGGAGCAATAACAAAGTTTGGAACAAGTAACGATAGTAATGACAATGAAAATAGTTTTATAGCAACAAGCGAAGCGGCGGAAGAGGACAACACTTATATAACAGCCCGTTCATTATCAATGGGTAACGTGCCAAAGAGAGAATGGTTAATAGACGAATGGCTACCAAAGGGCGTTGTTAGTTCGCTTTACGGAAGCGGCGGGGTCGGTAAATCATTAGTCGCCCAAGCATTAGCCATATCAATTGCATCCGGCATAGAATGGTGCGGGTTACCCATTAATATAAAAGGGAAAGTATTATGTGTATTCGCCGAAGATGATATAGAGGAATTACACCGGCGACAGTTTGCTATTGAACAAGGATATACAATATCGCCCATGCGTTCCGGTATGGAAAACGTCTACTTATGGTCACGTGTCGGCTTCAATAATATATTAGTATCATATGATATAAAGGGATTACCCATTGAAACACCTTTTTATAAAAAATTACAAAATGCCGTCGAAGAATTGCAACCAGAATTACTTATAATAGATACCGCCGCCGATGTATTTTCCGGCGATGAAATTAACCGATCCGAAGTAAACTTCTTTATAAAGGCCGTTCTGGGTTCGTTTTGTACTAATTTTGGGGTTACTGTACTGCTACTAGCACATCCAAGCATTAGCGGGGAAGAGAGAGGGTATAGCGGTAGCACGGCATGGAATAATTCAGTACGGAACCGGTTATACCTGCAAAAGGGTACAAGCCAAGATACCATGCGCGTTCTAACTCGTTTAAAATCTAATTACACGACTGCCGGCGAAGATGAAAAGATAGAATTATATATACATAACGGCGCACTATTAACTTTAGATAAATTGCCAGAAGAAAACCAAAAAGAAGTGAGTAGTGAAGTACTTAAAAACCGCATAAAAGACCTTATCGCTGTCGCCGCCGCCGATAATGAGCATTACAAATGGGGACACAGTGGATCGGGGTTAGTAAAAAGTTTGTTATTAAATTTACCCAATTTCTACAACGAGCCAATTAAAAAACAACGCATCAAAGCCGCCGTCGATGAGTTGATAGATGATGATGAGATTTCTCGGTGGAAGTGTCCGCAACGTAACCAATGGTTTGTCATAGTATGTTGAAAATAATGCTAACAATATGGATTTTTTCTGTATTTTTAATGGGGTATTTATGGTTTGTGTCAGTGATGTAAAGAAAAGCGGAAAGCCTTATCCAGTAAGGATTACAAAGGATTTTTCTAACTCCGGTAAATCTTTTTGGCTTCTATCAACAATTACGGAGTTTACCGGAGTTGAAACTGGCAGTGGAAGCGGATTTCCGAAGTCCGGTAAAGGTTCTCCGGACATGCTTAGTGAGAGCGGATTACAGCATTACCGGAGTTGTCCATCCCTTATAGGGATAAGGTCTAACTCCGGAGACCTTACCCTAAAGGGACACGGGGTAGGATTTTGGAAACAGATTTTAGAGAGGAGAAATAATGGAAAATAAATATGATGAATATAGAGAAGCGTTGATAACAAGATATAAATATATCAAGCACGCTTATGAAACGAGATGGGGGATTGGACGTATTAAGTTTTTAGTCAATGCCGTGTGGCGGGATAAATTTGAAAAGCAGGAAGAACGATTGGCCGAAGGATTTAATTTAGATAATGAAGAATTAGAGAAACGTATGGATGGAATGTTTCGTGCCTATTATAAATTGCAAGAGTTATGTGAGGAAGATCATGTTCCCAGTTTACCGGAGAGTAATTTTTTAGAAGGTGAAACGAATGATGGTTTTTTGTTTCGTATAATTAATGACGGACAACCGCAACCAAAAGATAATATTGCGACATTTTGGGTAAGTGAGATTGCGGAATTGTTATCGGGATCAAAATTATTGTTAGATGTAAAAAAGAATTTTCCTAACTCCAGAGTAAATTTAGCAAAAGTGGAATTAACCGATGACGCGATCCCGTTCTAAGAAAAGGAAAGTTAAAAAACCAGAAGTTGTTAATAAATGGGCGAAACAACATGGGGTGTATAAATTAGAGGAGACTCCGAAAGCCGGAGTACGGCGGTATCGTCGCTTGGATAGCACAATGTTAGATAAGTATTTATTGAAGGAGCAAATAACGAATCGTCAATTTGATGCCGGTATAAAGGTATATAGTTTGTATCGAATGAGTGGTGGAACAAGGAAGATAACACCAAGTTATAATGAATTAAGATTTCCAAGAGAAGATCTATCATCAAGGCAAGCAGAAGCATATTCATTGTTATTAAAAGTGTTCAGAGAAATCGGTAAAACCTTTGCTGACTGCCTTTTTGCAGTGTGTTGTGTTGATGAAAGTGCGTCCAGTTGGGCGACTTCAGCCAATATAAATAAACGATCTGGCATAGAATTTCTACGATTAGGATTAAATGCAGTTGCAGATTTTTTTAGATTAAGTGGTAAATAGGGGTTGACAAGTGACAGCTACATACTACATTTAGTGTATTATCCAAAATTTGATACTATATGAGGTGCTAATGCCAAAAGCTAGATATAAGTCTGGTAAATCAAAAGCTATGTTTGAAGAGATTTGTCACCGCATTGCCGGGGGACGATCTTTAGAAAGTGTTTGTAAAGATGAAGGGATGCCGGCAAGCCGTACTGTCTGGGTATGGATTAAAGATGACGATGATTTCCAATCAATGTATGTGGATGCCAGAGAACGAAGAGGACAATATTTCGGAGAGAAGATAGCGGACGTTGCCAGAGATACATTAGATGGCAAGATAGATCCTAATGCGGCAAGAGTAGCATTGGATGGATTTAAATGGGCGGCGGCTAGAATGAGTCCGAAAGTATATGGAGATAGGATACATCAAGACATTAAGGTTGATAGCGACGCTGAAAGTCACTTGGACGCAGTAAGAAAACTCAGTGAAGATGATAATGTTGTTCCACTCAAGAACGCGAAGAACGGGTAATTGCGGAACTACGCGCGCGCGACACAAAAAACCTAGAGAAATCCTATAATCATGGGGGAATGAAGGCGGGAATATCTGGCCTATTTATCCAGATTGGACAAATGATTTAGCTGTAATCCTTAATGGAAGCCAAACAATGACTCTTCACTCAAGATATTACTTCAATATTACTGCAGAAATATAGCGGAACACCCCCCTTGCACATATAGCGCGGGGCCTTGAAATCAAGTCCCTATACGAAGTTATTTGAGAGGTTTTTTGTTGTATGCCATTTGTATCTAAAAAACAAAAAAAATATTTAAAAATTTATAAAAATAAAATTTATAAAAAATGGAAGAATAAATATGGCGGGTCAACCGAAAACACGAGCAAAAAGAGAAAATATATGGCGTGACTTTGTTACCCGCTATTACAACGACCCAGTCGGTTTTTGTAAAAAAGCGATTAACTTAAAGCCGTTGGAATGGCAAGAAGATGTAATGCTTGCCGTGTCAAAGAAACACCGAAGGCTATCTATTCGCTCCGGTCACGGAGTAGGCAAGTCAACGTGCGCCGCGTCACTAATGGTATGGTTTTTATTAACCCGTTACCCTGCTAAAATAGTGGTAACAGCCCCCACAGCATCACAGTTATATGATGCTTTATTTGCAGAAGTGAAGCGTCGTATTAAGGAAATGCCAAAAGCGTTATCACAGTTATTAGATATGACGACAGATCGGATAGTATTAAAAGCCAGTCCGACGGAAGCCTTTATATCGGCAAGAACATCGTCTAAAGAACGTCCAGAAGCTATGGCGGGTGTTCATAGTGAAAATGTATTATTGATCTTCGATGAAGCATCCGGCATACCGGAAGAAGTGTTTGAAAGTGCCGCCGGTAGTATGTCGGGGCATAATGCAACAACGTTGTTACTTGGAAACCCTATCCGGACTAGCGGGATGTTTTATCGAACCCAGACCGAGTTAGCGGCGGATTGGTGGACGCGAGCGGTATCATGTTATGATAATCCGTTAGTATCAGAAGATTTTATAAAAGATATGGGGACGCGGTACGGGGAAGAAAGTAATGCGTTTCGATGCCGCGTATTGGGCGAGTTTCCAATGGCGGAAGAAGATACGTTAATCCCGATGCATCTAGTGGAAGCGGCAATAGAGAGAGATATTAAGCCGGCGGCGACAATGCCGGTTGTCTGGGGATTGGATATAGCCCGTCAAGGGATGGATAGAACGGCGTTATGTAAAAGACGGGGCAATATATTGTTGGAACCGGTTAAAACGTGGCGTGATAAGGATTTAATGGAAACAGTAGGATTAGTGTTGAATGAATACGAAACAACACCCTACCAAGATAAACCGCAAGAAATACTTGCGGATATTATCGGGATTGGGGCGGGCGTAGTAGACCGAATTAATGAGTTGGATATATGCCCGTGTCGCGGCGTAAATGTGGCGGAAGCGTCTCCGTTAAAGGAAAAATATAATCGGCTCCGTGACCAGTTATGGGCGGAGTGCAAGCAGTGGTTTGAGGAACGGGAATGTCGTATTCCGAAGGATGACACGCTGATTGCGGAATTAACCACGCCAAAATTCAATTTTACAACAACGGGAAAGTTGAAAGTAGAAGCGAAGCAAGATATGAAAAAACGTGGATTTGCTTCACCGGATGTTGCGGATGCGTTGATATTGACATTTGCCAGTTCTGCGACAACGGCTTTTAAGGGAAATCAGCGTTACGCATGGAATAGGCCTATACAGCAGGATTTGCAATGGGTTACATGATAGAAATAGACGATACGTTGAATGAAATTATAGATAAGGAAGCATTTTCCGCCGTTGTTTTGACAATCAGCACATTAGTAGCGTCGTCGGATTTACAATGGAAAAACATGGTAACAGCGTTATTGGCTAGTAGCGCATATGCGGCAAGGGAAGCCGGTTTAACGGCGGAAGAATTTTTAGATATATTAAGTCGAGTAGATATAGAAAATATTAATGAGATTAATAGACATATAGGCAATTGTTAAACGTCTATTAAAAGAATAAGGGCTAATTGTTTTTTTCATTTTACTTGTAGCCCTTAATCCCCCCGCCGGTAATGCATACCTCTCCTCTTGTTTAAAAAATATCGGCGGGGAATGAAGTTATTAGATAAAGGAATAATATAAAAGTTATGAATACATATTCTGTATTAGGGTATCAGCCTATTGTTGAAAACTTACAATCTTTAGGAGAAGGTACGAAAAATTGGGTTAAAGAAAACCCATACGCGGCGGCTTCTATTGCCACTATGCCTTTCCCACTATTAAGTGGCGGATTAGGATTGAAGGCTAGTTATGATATGTTTAAAGATAGTCCGGAAAGCCATACTGCATTAAATTATGGTTTAGCGGGGTTAGATGTATTGCCGTTCATTGGTGCGGGCAGGAAGATTGGTAGGGGTGTAATTGACGGTAATTTATTAAGTGGCGCAACCCGTCAATTTGGTAACTTATTGGACTACATAACTCCTAATAATAATTTATTAGCGGCAACAGCAAATGTACCTAGTAGATCAATGCCACCATCCGCAACAAATACGGATTCTGTTTCTCCGGTTACAACTGACAATTGGCTTGGAATGTTTGTTGGAAAACGTGATCCGCGTTATCGATCAGCTAGTCAAGTTGCGGCGGATAAACATACTACCGGTAAAACTGATGCAGAGATATTTCAAGAAACTGGGGTTATAAGAAAGCCACATGGTATATTTAAAGGCGGGGATGATTTAGAAAACGCTTTAGAAGTTACTGATGATTATGAATTTAGTCCATATATGTTAAAAAGATATCGTGATAAAATAAAAAACAGACAATTTTTAACGAAGGAACAACTTGATTTATATTATTTTGCTTTAGATGGTATGGCCGGACGTAAAGGCATTACTATGGATAGAACAATAATAGAAAATAGTCCTATATATAAAGAATATAAAAGATTACCGACATTAAGAGATTTGTTTTCTATAGGGACAGATATTGATGAATTGTTTAAAGCATATCCAGAAATGGCTAATACAAAAATTCATATAAATTTAGATCCTTCGGCGCATAATGTAAGTGGTGTTTTTTATGATTTTGGTTCAAAAAATCAAGATTTATTTAGTCCAACTATACAAATAAATGCACGAACACCGGAAGATGCAATTCAAGCTATAAAACATGAAATGCAACACAATATACAAGTTATTGAAAAATGGACAAAAGGTGGTAGCACAAACAGTATTACTTCGATTCGGAATAGATTAAGAAAAAATATTCAAAGATTACCAGAATCAGCAAGAGATGATATTGGTACATTAAATCTTGCTTATAGACATTTAGAAGCAAAAATTAGAAAAGCCCCACGATATTCAGATAAATACGAAAAAGAATTTTTTGATATTATAAATTCTATAAGAAATAGATATGAAGATACACAACTATTTGATCGTGTGCATGAATTTGCAAAAATTGAAGCCGGTTTACTTTCTGGCAATCAATTAACAAGAGATAAAGCGGCAATGGAAGCCTATTTTAGATTTGGTGGTGAAGTACAAGCGAGAGCCACACAATATAGATCCGGTATGAGTATGGCAGATCGTTTAAACAAAAATCCGTATTTTGTACCACCAGAAGGCAGAAATCTTTTAACGGGTGAACCAAGAGCAGTAGCCGGTAAACAATTAGAGCGTTTACTATTTGGTAGAGATAAAACAGTTCAATCTGTTGAACATGGAAGTCCGTATTTTGGTGCCATGACCGATGCTGAAGCATTAAGACGACCGCGCATACAGTATCCAGACTCACACATAATAGATTAGAGGTAATAATGAGGTATACAAGTTCGGTTTTAGGTTACCAAAAACCAATAGAAACATTACAAAATATAGGCGATTTTACTCGTAATAACCCATTAGAAGCATCGGCACTAGCAACTGCACCTATACCATTAGTCGGCGATGTTATGGGATTATTAGCTGATACTAAAATGTATATGCAAAAGCCAGAAAGCCGAACATTATTAAATGCCGGTTTAACCGGTTTAGGTTTATTGCCTTTCGTGCCTTATGGCGTAGGGCGAACAAAAAAAATGATTGGTAAAGGTAAAGCACCAGATAGAACGGAAACTGTCGTAAAAAGATTTGTAGCACCAAAGGGTACTAGTGCAAGGATGACAGACTTTTTAAATAGAGTACGTAACAGTCCTAAAATGCGCGAAGAATTTTTTCGTATAGCTAATCAAGGCGCAAAACTATCTGGTAAAGATTGGTACAATACAGAAAGATTAAGAAATAAATTTATTGATGTTTTAGGTAAAAAAGAAGGTCATCAAGCATGGTCACAATATATGCAAATGATCGGTGCTACTAGCCCTAATATGAAAGTGCCACAAAACATTAGAACAGCGTCATATTGGTTTACCCAAGATGCTAATGAGATGATTAAAAGATTAGATGATTTTAAAGCCGGTAAAATGGTGCCACCTAAAGGTTCGGGTTATGGTAGTAAAACACAACAATATCAATCAACATTATTAGGCGATGTATTTAATAAAAATTTTATAGACAATATTGATCCTAAACGTGCATCAAAGCCTAGAGGTTTTTCTCAATCACTAATGGGTAGTAAGCAAAATATTGCTATCGATATGCATTTACAAAGATTGTTATCAATGACATCACAAGATCCAAGATTTTTACATAGTTCGGCGGTAGTAGGATCAGATTTTTATAATCAAATAAGTAAAAAATTTAAAAATATGGATGATTATTTTAAAGTTACAGATTTAAATGGTAAAAAAGTATATAATTTTAATGCAAAAAAAGCGGTAGCTGAAGGAAAAAATCAACATCCAGATGCTAAAAAAATATTTCGTTTTATAAAAAATAAACCACAAATTTGGGACGATAAACCTTTGCATAGTGAATATGGAGCATTAGAAGAACTTGTAGGCGAATTAGCAAAAGATTTAGGTATGTCACCGGCACAATTTCAAGCGGCTTTATGGGTAGGAGCGGCAAATAAAACGAATGTTGACGCAAATTCATTAAGAGCCTTTGACGATATATTTGAAGAAGTAGTACAAAAACGAGCAATAGAAAGGGGGTTAGATCCTAATGAAGTGTTTAGACAATTTGCTACAAAAACAACACCTTTATCTTTAGGTGGATTATTAGGATTAAATGCTTTTGGTACTGATGATGAGGTTATATATTAATATATACCATGCCCTTTAATATGTTTTAGCCAACGTTCTGGAAATCTTGCTGAAACCATACCATGCTGTATCCAAATGCTTTCACATAGTTCAAGTATAGCTATAGCATATTCTGGAATAGCAACAGTTTTATTGTTGTGGCGTTTACCGGTACACCAATAATAAACAGTTTGAGGAGAAACGCCTATAGTGATAGCAAAGTTACGTCGGTAACCTTGCTTACCACCAAATAAGTTTTTTATACGGGCATTAAAATGTTCATGTTTTGTCATTACACTACTCCTTCAAAATCTTTTTGGCCAAAATCTGTTAACGTACACCAACGATCAATATATCCGCCAACAGTGCAATCGGATATTTCTTCGTCGAGTGCAACGCCACCAATAATGATATTACACCAATCAGCCTTTTCGCCGTCTTTAGTGATATGAACTTCAATAATATCATCAATATCATTTATAAGTGTTATGACTTCTTTAAATTTATTACTTTTTAATTCAGTATCGCCACAACAGATAATTTCAAATGTCCAACCATCTTTTATGGCCTTTTTTACTAGTTGCCTAGATGTAGATCTCATTTTATTTCTCCTTCTGGTATATCGTATTTATTTAATATTGTATTGGCAAATTGTGTACCACATCTAAGGGTACAAAAATTACCATATTTTAATTCGTATGTTTCGCCGTCCCAAATATAAAAAGTTACAATTTTTTGAACTCCGTCAATTGTAGATATTATTTTATTAGTAATTATTCCGTTACCTATATAATTAAGGTCTTTATCAAATAAATGATTACATTCACCTTTAAAATTTGAGTGGTAAATTTTTTGTTTATATGATTTTTTACCACAGTTACGGCAAGTTATATTTTTACTATTCATTAGTGTCTCCTTTATCAATTGTTAAACATAATTTAATATATAACCCAGTTATAAAATGGTCAACTATTATATAACTGAGTTATAAACAAAAAGAGGTGTAAGTATGTTTCAAGTATGTCATAAATGCGCGCATGAAAAACGTTGTGTTCCAATGGAACGCTGTATATTGCGTGTAGAATCCAATATAGAAGCCAAAAAGAAAGAGTCTGCAAAACCTAAAAAAAGAGGTAGGCCAAAAAAATCAATATTAAAAGGAATTTTTAAATAATGGCAAATATGGATGATCTAACTTTAAAATCAATAGTAAAAACGGAAATTGAACAAGCGTTAGGCTATGCCGATTCGGAATTTGCGAGTCAGCGTATGGAAGCGCACTCCTATTATATGGGAGAAGAATTAGGTAATGAAGTTGACGGAAAATCACGCGTTATTGCTACAGAAGTAAGTGATATTATTGAATGGGCTATGCCATCAATTATGCGAGTCTTTACAGCTACTCCAGACTTTGTAAAATTTGTTGCGCGTATGCCAGAAGATGTTGCTTATGCTGATCAATGTACGGCTTATGTAAACTTTATAATGCAATCTGATAATGATGGATTTCGCGTTATTCATAACTGGATAAAAGATTCATTATTAAATAAAATAGGCGTTTTAAAAGTTTATTGGGATGAAGAGAAGAAAGCAAAAGAAGAAACTTATGAAGGATTATCAGAGGATGAATTAGTATTGCTGATAAAAGACGATGATGTTGAAATAAAATCGCAAAAAAATAATGAAGTTATAGAGAATGATGAAGTAGTAAAAACTCTTTATGACGTTGAAATAAAAAAAACCGAAGTAACCGGAAAAGTAAAAGTTGATAATATTCCACCCGAAGAGTTCCTCGTAGGTAAACGAACAAAATCATTTGATGATGCGGATTTTATGTGTCACCGAACAACTGTCCGTTGCGGTGATTTAATTGCGATGGGGTATGACCGCGATTTAGTTGAGAGAGCCGCCGGTGCAAAAGAAGTCGTGGATGAGCAAGAAACGAATGAGCGATTTGATGATATGGAAGGCGGCGACACCCAGACGCATCTTGATCCATCTATGAAAGAATGTTTAGTCAATGAGGTATACATACGAATTGATAGCGATGGGGATGGTATTCCAGAATTGCGTCGCATCGTTGCGTTAGGCAATGGGTATGAAATTGTTGAAAATGATTTGTTTGATTTATTTCCGTTTGCGGTTATTTCTCCGATATTAATGCCACATCGTTTAGTAGGAAGATCATTAGCAGAATTAGTAACAGATTTACAAAGAATTAAAACAACTGTATTGCGTCAAATGTTGGACGCTTTATATATCACAAACAATCCAAGAGTTGTAGCAGTGGAAGGGCAAGTTTCCATAGATGATTTATTGAACGCGAAAGCCGGTGGAATTGTTCGCGCCCGCGCCCCTAATATGGTGCAACCATTAACAACTGGCGGCGTTGCTCCGGAAGCCTTCCCATTAATTCAATATTTAGATGAAGTCAGAGAAAGTCGTACTGGTTTATCAAAAGCAAGCATGGGTTTAGATGCTGACGCTTTACAATCCACAACAGCAACAGCCGTGCAAGCGACATTAAATGCCGCGCAAGGTAAAATTGAAATGATGTGTCGGGTTATGGCCGAAACCGGATTTAAAGATTTATTTTTATTAATTAAACAATTAGTTGTTAAACATCAAGATTATGAACGTATTGTACGATTAAGAAATGATTATGTTCCAATGAATCCCAATGAATGGGATAAATTAGAATTTGATATGGAAGTAAATGTTGGGTTAGGCACGGGGCAAATTGAACAAAAAATGGCAATGCTTGGTACTATTCTTAATCAGCAAGAAGCAATCATTTTAAAATTAGGAATGAATAATCCATTAGTTACTTTAGGACAATACCGGAATACACTGTCCAAGTTGGCTGAACTATCCGGCTTCAAAGATACGTCACAATTCTTTTTAGATCCCGATAATTTACCACCAGAAATGCAACAGCAATTAGCCGAACAACAAAATCAACAAATGACTCCCGAACAACAAGCGGCAATGGCGGAAGTTGAAATTGAAAAGGCTAAAATGCAAGCAGATATACAATTGAAAAAAGAGAAACAAGAAGCAGAGTTAGGGTTGAAGCGTGAAGAAATGTTAATGCAATTAGAATTAAGAAAACAAGAATTACAAATGGAACATCAATTAAGGAATGTTGAAGCGCAAGTTGGGGCGGACATTTCAACTAATTTACCGCGCGGACAATAAGTTATTTTTTTAGTGGTAATAAATAAACATTGTGTTTAAGATGGTAGTAACTTGGTGGATTTATTAAAGCGTATTAGTTACAGCTAGTACGCTTTTTTAATGAACCTAAATGCCATTTCTGGTCATAAACATAGTTTGTAAGTTTTAGTTCTAACCAAAACTGATTATCACTATGCGGTTTATCATTAGGATATAATTGACATGCACACCAATGAGATACTGCATGGGTTAAACCTTTTAACCCATTATAACCATCATCTCGTTTGGGATTAATTACCCAAGCACCTTTTGACCAATTATACCAAGTGTGCCTATTGCCACTTGTTATAAGTATGGGCCGATGCCACCTTATATTCATACCTTTAAAATATAATATTTTAAAAGCTTGAATAAGCTCTAGGTCAGATAAAAGAATGTTACCTTCTTCCATCGCCTTATCCCAAATTGAGTTAATGCGATTGTATTCGTTTGTTGCTACCATAGTAGACTCCTTTTCTCCTATGCAACTGGCATAGGGCAGAGTTACTACCAACTCAAACACAATATTTATTTACAATGTCAAACAGCATAAAGCGTACTTTTTGCTTTATTAATATTATTATAACATATTGGTTTTTGAAAAATGGCAGTTTTGAGCCATTTTTAGCCATTTTGAAAAAATAAATAGCAGATTTCCGCCATTTTTTATGAAAAAATAAATGCTTGACTCGCAGAAACAAGCCATTTTTTAATAAATATTCTTAATATTTTTATAAAAAAATTTAAAAAAGTCGCAGAAAACTAGGAAAAAAACTTAGGTAAAATTTACCAATGGAGAGGTTTTATGAATGAAGGGAAATTGCGCGAAGATATAACGCGTGGAGCAAAAGCAGAGCAATTATTAAAAAACGAATTGTTAGATGAAGCGTTTGGAAGATTAGAAATAAATTATTTAGATATTATTAAAAATTCAGATTTGACTCAAGTTGAGTTAAGAGAAAATGCGTATAAACTTATTCGTTCTCTCTCTACACTAAGGGGTCATTTAGAATCCGTTGTTGAAACGGGTAAACTCGCATCCAAAACTTTAGAGGATGTAGAATAAATAACAACATGGAGAAATATTATGGATGACACCAACTCAAGTGAGAGTGCATCGCTTACACAGCAAGATGCTGTGGGATTACTTCTAAATCAAGATAACAGCGCGGGTGAACCCGACAACGCTCAAAAAGAAGAGGAAGTAACTGAATCAACTGAACAAGAAGTTGATGCGCCCGATGCAGAAAAAACAGAAGTCCAATCGGATGAAGTTATAGAAGCGTCGGATGACGATAGCACGGAAGAAGAAAATGCCGCAGAAGAAGTTGATAACACTGTAGAAGAAGTCGAAACAGTAAATATAGACGGAACAGAGTGGACTATTGATGATTTGCGCGGCGGAGTTCTACGGCAATCGGATTATACTAAAAAAACTCAAGATTTAGCCGAACAAAAACGAGCAGTAGAAAAGGCTAATCAAGAAATTTTAGCACAGCGTGATCGCTATAATAGTGGACTAGCTGATCTTACTAAACGATTAACGGAAGCCAATGCGACGGATATAGATTGGGAAGCATTAAAGCAAAGTGACCCAGTTAATTATTCTATAAAGCGAGAAGAATATAGAGAAAGGCAAGATGCCCTTGCAAGAGCGCAAGCGGAGCAATCTCATATTATGCAAGCGCAAATGGTTGAACACTTAAAGGTAGAACAAGAAAAATTAATCGAAACCATACCGGAGTGGAAAGATAATAATGTGGCTGAAAAAGAAAAAAAAGAAGTAGTCACATTTGCCAAGCGGTTTGGTTTTTCAGATCAAGAGTTGCAAAATGCAACAGATCATCGAGCAATTAATGTTCTCCGTAAAGCCATGCTTTATGACAAATTAGCCAATAGTAAAGGCACAATAAAAAAGAAAGTCAATAAAGCCCCAAGAATGGTAAAAGGTGGTCGTCCCGTAACAAAATCAGAAGTATCACAACGGCGTGAGCAGGAACTTTTAAATAAACTTAACAAGAGTGGAAATAGAGAGGATGCAATTAATTATATGCTCTCGAAAAAACTCTAATAACTTTTAAAGGAGCGTTGCAATGGCAACATATACAACAAGTGACGCTGTAGGTGAAAGAGAAGATCTATCGAATGTAATAACTCGAATAGATCCAGAAGATACACCGATCTACAGTAATGCTAAAAAAGAATCGACTAAAGGTGTATTTCACGAATGGCAAGTACAAGAATTAACTGCTGCCGCGTCTAACAACTATAAAAATGAAGGTGCTGATTATTCTTATGTCAATCCTTCTGCAACTGTAAGACTTGGTAATTATCACCAAATTTCAGTTCAAGGCGCACAAGTATCTGGTACATTAGATGTAGTAGATAAAGCGGGTAGAGATCGTGAAACTGCTTATGTGAAAGTACTTAAAGGTATTGAACAAAGACGTGACATTGAGAAATCTCTTGTTACTGACCAAGGCAGATCAAGTTCTGATCCAAGAAAAGCCGGTACTCTTACTTCATGGATTACTAATCAATCCGCAGTAGGAGCATCGACTGTATCTGCGGGAACGGGTGTTGGCGCATCTGATAGAGCCGGAACTAACGCGGCTTTAACTTTAGCTAAAATAGATGCGGCTATGCAAGCGGCTTATACTGACGGCGGCGCACCATCTATGATGGTCGTTAGCCCACCTAATAAAGTTGCTTTTAGCGACCTATCAAGTGGAAGTGTTGTAACTAATCAGTTACATATGACTGCGCCAAAAGATGCTACAATCATTGGTTCAGTATCAATGTATTTAACAGACTTTGGTACTTTAAATGTAACAATAGATCGTGTAATGCCTAATGATACTATCTTTTTATTAGATACAAATCATTACAGTATTGGTACTTTAGCGGGACGTAATTTCTCAAGTACCGATGTAGCACCAACTGGTGATGCACAAAAATTTGCAATTGTGACAGAGTGGACTCTGATAATGAGTGCGCCGAAGGCTCATGCGCAAGTTATTGACTTAAATACATCTTAATAACATAGATTATAGAGAGGGTGTAACAGCCCTCTCTATTTTTTTGGAGATTTAAATGCCGGTTACAAAAGATAGAATTATATCAAAAAGTAAATACAAAAAAACAGAAATTAAAACAGAAATTGGCGAAGATTTTATTGCTAGTGAAACAGATGTTACACCGGTAGTAGATCGCGCAAAAAGATTATCAAATGAATATAAAAAAGGTTCATTATTAGGAAACACACAAAAACATCATAATCACGTAGCTGAGATACCGGCCGTTATTTATTACGATATGTTAAGAAAATTAGGACAACCATCTGAAAACCCAAAAGCATGGAAAAAATGGCTTAACGATCCCGACAACAAAGCCTTTCGTGTCGGTGGTGGAAAGCTATAGGAGATAATTAATGGCTATAGGAACATATGACGAATTAAAAACCGCAGTAGCAAATTGGCTTGCCCGCGATGATTTAACTTCCAGAATACCAGAATTTATTACTATGACAGAAGCGAGAATGTCACGTGAATTAGAAAGCCGTACCCAAACAAAAAGAATGACAGCCACTTGTGTTGTAGGTGACGCATATATTTTGTTACCATCCGATGTAAGAAGTATTCGTAATGTTCAGCTAAACACAACACCAACAGCAATTTTAAAATATTTAACTCCGTCTGTATTAGAGAGAGATTATCCGACAACTACTAATGGAAAACCAAAATCATTTACTGTTATTGGCGGAGAAATAAAATTCGGTCATGCGCCGGATAGCACGTACACAGTAGAAATCACGTATTTAAGTGGTATTCCTACTTTGTCTGATAGCGTAACAACAAGCACAGTATTAACACGTCACCCAGACGCTTATCTCTACGGGTCGTTGTTTAATGCATATACATATTTAATGGATCAACAACAATCGACTCAATATGGCCAACTATTTACTATAGCGTTAGAAGAAATTAGGCGTGACGAAGATATGGCAAAATTCAGCACTAGCCCAACAATGCAATCAGAATATGGAGAATAAAAAATGTCTGCATCAAATTATTTAGAATTAAAACTGTTAGACCATAGTTTAGGCACTACATCTTATACTGCGCCGTCTAACGTATATCTTGCATTATCGACAGCAACAATAGACGACGATGCGAGTGGAACGGAGTTAAGTGGAAATGGTTATGCACGCCAAGCAATAACTTTTGCGGCGGCTTCTGGTGGAAGCGTAAGTTCCAATGCAACAGTGACCTTTCCCACAGCAACGGGTTCATGGGGTACAATATCTCATTGGTCAATTTGGGATGCGTCAACAACTGGAAATTTATTATTTCACGGATCGTTTTCTGCTTCAAAAGCAATAGCTACTGGAGACGTATTAAAAGTTACTAGCGGTGATTTAACTATATCGGTTAATTAATTATGTCTGTTACTAATCCTAATCTTGAGCAACTAGACGCATGGGGTACTTTAGACGCATTAGCCTTTTCTTTAGATTCTAGTGTTTGGGAAACTGCTACAAGTCATTATGCTTCGGGAAATACTAGTTATAGTTTTTCAACAACGGCGGCGGAACCATTAAGGGAATACGCGTTATCTGGATCGGTATCTTTTGCGTTTAGTACAACGGCGGATAGTATTAGAGAAAAAACAGTAAGTGGTACTCTTTCATTTTCGTTTTCTACTACTGCTTCTCGCCCCATAAGAGAAATGACGGATAGTGGTTCGTCAAGTGTTGCCTTTTCAACAACGTGCGCTGAACCAACAAGGGAAAGAATCCGCACGGGTACTGTCGCTTGGGTATTTTCAACAAGTGCAAGTTTTACGGCTGATTATGCCGGTGTAGCCGCGTTATCGTTTAGTTTTGCTACTACTGGATTAGCCGGTTATATAACGACAGCTAGTGGGGTTAAAAGTGTATTATTTTCTACTTCATCTGATTTAACAAAAGTTGGCGCAAGATGGGCGGTTGTAACTGAAGGTTCAGAAACGTGGGTAAGTATATCGGAAGGTTCAGAAACATGGACTCCGATTAGCGAAGGCTCAGAAAGTTGGTTAATTCAATGATAAATTTTGGTGAATGGATTCCGGATCAACCGGCGTTAGAAAATAGCGGAGCGACAGTAGCAAAAAATTGTTTTCCTTCGGCTAGAGGGTATAGACAAATAAAAGGGTTATCAGATTTCAGCAATGCGGCGGATGATCGTTTAAGAGGTATTGTTGCCGGAAAATCAAAAAGTTTAAATGTGTCTGTTTTTGCCGGAGACGGAACAAAACTCTATAAATACAACCAAACAAACAATAATTTAGAAAATGTATCTAAATCTGGTAATTATACACTAGGTATAGAAGATAGATGGCAATTTGTTCAATTTGGAGATGATATAATAGCCGCCGGTGGTACGGATGTCCCGTTACAAAAATGGACTTTAGATAGTTCTACTTTGTTCGCTGATTTAGATTCTAGTGCGCCTAATGCACGTCATATGGCTGTTGTTAGAGACTTTTTAATGACGGGGTTTACAAGTGAAGCGGGGACTGTTTATCCTTATCGTGTTCGGTGGAGTGGACTTGCCGATTTAACTTCTTGGGGTTCTAGTACAACAACGCAAGCAGACTTTCAAGATCAATTTGGTGTTGGTTATGTCATGGGAATAGCGGGCGGAGAAAATGCTACTATTTTATGTGAGCGGGGAATAATTAGAGGGACATATATTGGTAGTCCGTTAATATTTCAATTTGATGTTGTAGAAAGTACAAGAGGGTGTTCTGTTTCCGGTTCAATAGTTAATGTCGGTAGTCATGTTTTTTATTGGAGTGACGACGGGATATATATGTGGAATGGTGAGCAATCAATACCAATAGGTGCAGAAAAAGTAAATCGTTGGCTAGTTAATAATTATAATTCTGATTTAGAGGAACGAGTATATGGATCTAGTGATCCATTGAAACAAATTGTTATGTGGGCATTTCCAAGTAAAACTGGTTCGGGAAATGCGGACACTTTGTTAATATATAATTATGCGTTAGATAGATTTTCATATGCCAATGTTTCTACTGATTGTATTAGTCCATTATTTACAGCCGGTTATACATTAGAACAAATGGACACAATAAATGATTCATTAGATGCAATGACAACTTCTTTAGATGATGATGTATGGAAAGGTGGATCGTTCTTTTTTGCCGGCAGTGAGAGTAACAAAATTAGTAGTTTTGGTGGAAGCGTTCAAACGGCGGTTATTGAAACACCAGAAATCGCTTTAGCACAAAATGATTTTACTTTAGTAAATGAAGTGCGTCCGCATATTACTATGGGATCAGCCGGAGATGGAGCAACAACAGTGCAAATTGGAACCAGAAATCGTTTACAAGATTCTGTATCTTATTCAACTGCTGTGAATGTGAATACTAATGGTTTTTGTCCCGCAAGATCCAATGCCCGCTTCCATACTTTCCGTGTAAATTTATCTGGTGATTGGGATCATGCGATAGGGGTAGATGCACGGGGAATAAGAAATGGTAGGCGATAATGGCTTCAGTAAACTTTCGGAAACTTCCGGTAGCAGTATCTACTCCGCGACAGACGGCGGAAGCAGTGAATCAACTCTTAGACGGAAAAATAAATGCTGTCGGAACAGTGACCTTAAATACGAGTACGACGACTACGTCGGTATCAGACCGAAGATGCGGCGCGGAAAGTGTAATTGTTCTAATGCCGACAACTGCAAATGCGGCGGCGGAGAGTCTTTATGTCAATGCAAGAAGTAAACAACAATTCACCATCACCCATGCTAACAATTCGCAAGCCGACAGAACCTACGCTTACGCAATACTTGGCGGATAAAAAAGAGTGGTTTAGGGTTTCTAAATATTTAAAGAAAGCAGTAAACAGACCGCCTTATACACATTCATTGAATGATGTATATAAACAAATTTTAAATAATGAAGCCCATTTATGGGCGGGAAAAAAAAGTGCAGTAGTAACAGTATTGCAAGAAAACCCAATTGGGATTTTTCAAACAATATGGTTAGCCGGTGGCGATTTAAAAGAATTAAAAAAAATTGAAGAAGAAATAGTGGCTGTTTCTAAATTAGCCAATTTTAAATCAATTATTATTGTTGGCCGTAAAGGGTGGATAAAAGCCTTAGACGGCTACAATGATATTGGAACCTTAATGGAGAAAAAACTATGACAATGATGCCTATATCTTACGAACAAATGCAGTATGTAAGTCCTTATGCAATGTTAGCGAACAATAATGCGCTTCAATATTTAAATCCTCTTGTTAATGCTTTAGGAAGAAATCCTAATGATAGAGATATGAATTTCCTTAAATACGCAAGTCCTTTTTCAATGTTAACGGACAATAATGCGCTTCAACATTTAAGTCCTTTTGCTTATTCTTTAGGAAGAAATCCTACTAATAGAGATATGAATTTCCTTACCGGAGTTTTACCTAATATCAGTGGGATGTTTGGCGGGCGCGGTGTAATGAGCGGCGGCGGAGTTCCTTCCAATGGATTTGGAAGCGGATTTTTTGGAAAGGGACTTTTAGGAATGTCAGGTGTTTTACAATAATTTATAAAGAATATTAGGAGAAATTACATGAGTGGAGCGATTAGTTCGATAGGATCGGTTTTGTCTAGTCCAGTAGGACAACTGGCGGGAAATTTACTTGGTGGGTATTTAGGAAGAAAAGATAGACCACAAGAAGTAGGCCAACAAATTATTACCAATGACCCGCCCGCGTATGCAAAAGAAAATTTAGAAACAGTGGCTAACGAAGCGAAGGCGTTATATAATCGCCCTCGTACTTTTTATCCGGATCAAACTTATCTTCCTTTTAATCAGCAAGCGCGAGATGCGTTGACATTAGGAGAAGCAAGGGCGAGAGCCGGCGGTGGTATGATGCCAATTGCTAGGGATAATTTTCGCGATGTTTTAAAAGGCAATTTTTTAAGTGGGGGAAACCCATTTTTTAACCAAGCGGTTCAGCAAGCAATGGATCCAGTAGAAGCCCGCGTAAATTCTGTGTTCAGTAGAGCGGGGCGATTAGGATCTGGTGCGAACCAAGAAGTATTAGCAAAAAGTTTAGCTGACGCGGCTTTAAACGTGAGAATGGACGATTATAATCGAGAACGTTCTGCACAGTTAGACGCTATTCCAATGGCTCCGGCTATAGACGCTATTGATTATGCAGACATAGCACAATTGGCGGCTATAGGTGAAACATTAGATGCAAAAGATATGCAAGGATTACAAGAATCCATAGCAAGACACCAATTTGAGCAAGAGGAACCGTGGAAAAATATTTCACGTTTATCTTCAGCAACTATTGGGGGGATTCCTGCCGGTACTGGACAAACTGCAACACCAATGTACCAATCACCCGCCGCTTCCTTTTATGCGGGATCTCAAATGTTTGGGGATGCATTAGGAAAAGGCTTTAATTTTTTAGGTGGAAGAATGAGTGATTGGTCGGCTCCAACTACTGTTCCAAGACAAATTGGGGAATATCCAATATTTTAATTAAAGGAATAATATATTATGGCATTATTAGATAATTTTAATCAGTTTGCGACAATGGCAAATAATTTATTGGGGTATAATCCCGATGATACCCCTTTTGAAGCGGCTAATAGAGCGCGCGATTATGCGATATATGCGGCGGCGGCTCCGACGACAGATCCAAATAGAGCAAATTTAGGTAATGTCATGTTAGCCGGACAAAACGCTTTTAACACGGCTTATAACCAGTCAATGCAACAGCATCTAGCGACAGATGAATTTAAGCGTCGTAATTTATTAAAAGAAAATATGCCCGCTATATTAGATAGTTTAAATCTTCCACAAGCTACAGTGGATCTATTGAAAAATATGCCGCCGGATCAATTAACACAGTCTTTAGCAACTTTAGCCTTAAAGCCAAGTGAGTATAAATATCATTTTAGTGACGAACACGGCGTTTTCGTGAGTGATAATAAGGGTAATATTACACGAGTGCAAAAAGCCGGAAAAAAATTTTTAACAATAACGCCAGAAATGATTAAAGATGACCCAAATTTTGCTCATTTAGATCCAAGCAAAGTTTGGCAATTGGATAAATACGGACAAATTCACGAAGTTGGTGGTAATTTAGTAAGTATTCACGGAGAGAAAGTCGGCGATGCAAATATCCTTAACCAATCCTTTGACGTGTTTAAAAACCAAAATGCAAAATATAGAGAAGCATCTATTTCAATAAATAATTTAGAAATGATGCGAGATTATTTAAATAAGATGGATGCTCCCGATAAATTAAAAACTGGATTCGGTGCGGAAACAAGAATGGAAATCGCAAAATTTTTTAGATTATTTGGTGTAGATGTTGATGAAGAAGGTATAGCAAACGTAGAAAACTTCCAAGCTATAACCAATAAAGTAATTGTTCCCTTAGTGAAACAGTTGGGTAGAAATCCAACTGACGTTGACTTGAAATTTATTGTTAATTCGGAAGCCAATCTTGGAAAATCTGTTTTAGGTAATAAACTTTTAGTTGAAGCAACAATGATTAGTATGCAAGGCCAACAAGAATACGCTTTAGCGGTGGAGCAGTATATTAATAAACAATTGGAGAATGATATAAATCCTTTTACTGACCCCGAAGCGGCGACGGCATTTTTAATGGATTCTCAAAAGATTTGGAGAGATATACATAGAAGACGCGCGCCTAAAGTAGACGATTTATATAGAAGGGTTAATAACCACTTACTGCTTTCCGGTTTACCACTGGTAGAAGAAGCTAATGAAGGTTCTACTATAGGTTTAGATGAGAATTTAACAAACACTATAGATACTATGATCCAAAATCAATTTTCCGGTGATGGGGGGCAATAATAATGGCTGAGATTAAAAATATTAATGATTTAAGTATGAGTCAAAATGATTTGACCGCCGTTATTAATACGTTACAAAAAAGTTTATTAAAACAAAAAAATTCGGAAGCCGGTTTAAATGATGAAGGAGAACATCTTTTAAATGCAATAGAAAATGGGGCATGGGGTGACGGATTATTGTCAACTACCTTAAATGGTATTTTATTGAATTATAGCCCAGAAATAATTAGTAAAGGTAGAGATGTTGTTAGTAATATCAAGGGTGCAATTACTGGAAATGAACGTAGCGATGATGTTGGTATAGTTGGAAAATATTTAGAATCTGCATTGCCAGAGACCGGATATACTGGAGATTTACCAACTGGTTATGATATTGGGAAAGTATTACAGCAAAAAGAAATAGATCAAACTTGGCAAGATAAACCAGTTCGTTCATTTGCCACAGAAATGGGCGGATCACTTATTCCGTCAATACTTACACCGAATAAACTAGCCATAACGCATCCCATGAAAACAGCTATGGGATCGGCGGGTATTTATGGATCTGGTACGGGGGGTGACGATGCAACTTCATTAACGGAATCTGTTATTGATAGAACATTAACTGGTGGAATATACGCTCCTACTGGTATCGTTGGTCATGCAATAGGAAAAGGTACAATTAATGTAGGGAAAAGTTTATATAATATTGCAAGAAACCCAACTGAAGCCGGATTAAAACAAGCGCGTAAAATAATAAAGGAAAAAATAGTTGCGGATGGGTTAAATTTTGATGAAGCGGTTAAATGGGTTTTAAAAGAATCTGGAAAATTAGTTTCATTTGCTGATGTAGGAGAAAACACTAGACAGTTGTTAAATGCGGTTAATATGTGGGGGCATGGGGCTAGTACAGCAAAAATTAATGAGTTTTTAAGAAATCGAAATAGCGGACGATTAGCGCGCTTAAAAGATGATTTATATGACGCTTTAGGGAACAAGGGGAAATTTTTTAATGAATTTGCCGCTTTAAGAAAAGCAAGAAGTAAAAACGCCGCCCCTTTATACGAAAAAGCATTTAAATTTGATATACCCGTAGATAATACTCTTATTTCTCTAATACAAAGATTACCTAGTGGCGTAGTTAATAGGGCAAAAAAATTAGCACAAATAGATGGTTCAAATATTGGAGACATAACATTAAGAAACGGAAAATTAATTAATAAAAAAGGACAGCCCGTTAAATTTATCAACACTAGATTTCTTCATTACGTGCAAGAAGGTTTAAGAGATATGGGGGGTTCCGCTTCACGTCAAGGAAGCGGAACGGCGGCTCATAAAATAGGAACACTGCATAAGGATTTATGGGGTCATTTATTAAAGAATAATAAAACGTATAAAGCGGCGGCGGACAGATATGCCGGCGATAGCGCAATGATGCGGGCTATGGAGTTGGGGAATAGGTTATTCAAAGAAAATGTTGATGAATTATCAGAATTGTTGAGAAATATGAATCCTTCAGAGTTAGAAGCCTTCCGGACTGGTGCGCTAAATCATTTAATAGGCATACTTGAAAATTCAGTAACTACGGGAAATCTACCAAATAAACTTTTACGCACTGAGAATCAAAAACAATTACTACGAATGACATTTCCTTCGACACAAGCGGGTAAAAGGCAGTTTGAAAAATTTTGGAAAAATTTACAAACAGAATTAAATACATTTACAACTGAATCATTTGTTAGATTTGGTTCTAAAACTGCGGGTTCACAGCAAATATTAAAACAAATGGATCAAGCGGCGGCAAGATCTTTCGCCGGTACGGATTCATTATTCGGTTCTATTAAAAAAATTTTACAGCAAAGTATGGCGGATGTAGCAGAAGAGCAAAAAAATTCTACGGCTTATGAAATAACACGGGTTTTAACGGCGCAAGGTGAAAAAACCATTAGAAAGATTCAAAATGAATTAAACGAAGGGGGCGGAGTGTTACAAGCAACAGCTAAACACGCTCCTAATGTTTTAGACAAAATAAAAAGTTTAATTGAAAGTCCCCAAGTATTAGGTCAATTCGGTGGTAGATTAGGGGAACCGGTAGGAAACCTTGCAAGTGGATTACTCAACACTAATTTAGCGCAAGGAATTTACGGATTATTAAGTTCACCTGCTACCGAAGATAATCAATAGGAGAAATTAAATGGCAAAAACAAACATTACCCAGTATGACGCAACTGCGGGAAATAATACGGATATTGATTCTATAGATATTGCAGAGGGTATGGCTCCTTCTAATGTGAATAATGCAATAAGAGAATTAATGGCGCATTTAAAAGATGTTGATGCGGGTACTGTCGCATTAACATTATTAAAAGCAACAGAAATGCAGACAAACGATTTAAAAGCAAAAGATTCTAATACATTGAATTTAGGTGTTTCTGGCGATACTTTGACTGTCCCAAGCGGAGCGACACTTTCTGTTCCAAGTGGTGCAACTTTAACTGTTGCCGGCACATTAGGGGGAAGTATTATACAGCCATATGATGCGGACACTGCTAAATTGGACGTGACGCAAGTATTTACAAAAGCCCAAATACCTAGCACGTACACCGGTACTGGATTAACATTGGATTTTGATACATATCAGAATTTTATCATTACTTTAGCATCCGGCTCTAATAGTCTTGCAAACCCTACTACCGAAGCATCAAATGTAGGGCAGTGTGGCGTTATCATATTTATTCAACCATCCAGCTCAAGTGCGGGGACTGTTTCTTTGGGTTCGGATTATGAAACAGCCGCCGCCGGTGGTTTAACTTTAAGTACAGCAAACAATGATTATGATGTTGTACCATATTGTATTAAGGCAACAGATTCCATTCTTTTAGGATCGCCACAACTTAACTTTGGATAGGAGCAACTATGTTTTCAAACGAGCTATGGAATAAATCAAGTGTTACTAAAGGAGCAGTAGATTTACTGGAAGCTGATGCTGATTCGGATACTTTTGTTTGTGAATTTACGGGTACGGGCAATGAGACGGGAGCAGGTGGTGGATTATCAGGATCAGATTTAATTTTAACGGAAGCCGGTACAGTTAGCGATGCTTCAGATGGTTGGAGAACATTAGATGATGGTGCGTTTACAGTGACTACTGCTTGGTTTACTAATTTTTTTAGTGGGAATACTGGAGATAGAAGAACTTTAGCTATGCATCTTAAAAATGTTAATGTTACTCCCGATGAAGTCAATGGTTTTTTTAATTGGATAGCATCTCCCGTTTATGGATGGATCTATATAAAGATTCCAAGTAGTGGAACACATGAAGATAAACTTCTAGTACAACATGGGGAAGGTAACGCAAATAAAGGATTGAATAATACTACTATTTCTGGAAGTGATTTGTTTGGATCTAGTGATGAATTTTGGTTGTGTTGGTGGCATGATGGAACATACGATAGACTTGGTTGGGTAGAGGATGCTCCTAGTAAATGGTCAGACTTTCCTTCAGGACAAAGAATTTCAGCAAGTTTTGATGGAGAACATCACGATACGGGAGCAGGAACTGGCTATGGATTCGGAGTAGATAATGGAAACATTTGTGGAAGATTTGATATTAACAGAGTTGTAATGTCTAAATCTTCACTAATAGAAAACGATTAAGGAGAATAAAATGCCATGGAAATATAATGGACAAGTAGTTAATACTACTAAAGGGTTTAGAAACTCTGATGGGTATATGTCGCCTAAAAACTGGAATGTTGCGTGGGATGATGATACTAAAAAAGCAGAGGGTTTAGTGTGGGAAGATGATCCAGACAATACTCCTTCTGATGAAGCAAAGTTAGAAGCATTACGACAACAAAGAAATAATTTGCTAAGAGATACGGATTGGTGGGGTTGTTCAGATCTTACTATGACAGACGCTCAAAAGAAATATCGACAAGATTTAAGAGATATAACTGAAACATATCAAGACTTAGATTCTGTGGTATTCCCGACAAGGCCATAAATGTTTTTTATAAAAATTATTGCAACCGCTTTTTTAGCGGTTTTTTTTATGTCTAGTTCCATTGCACAGCAAGGAATAGAAACATTTAAGCGTACTTATATGAAAACTCTTTTATGCGCACAACATGATGATTTAGTTAGTGATTTAGTAAATTATCATCAAGAAAGCCGTAAATGGTTCGGGGTTAATACAAAGAATGAATTACTAGAGTTATTCACGTCTGATACAACGGGATCTTGGACTCTTATTATTTCTAATAAACAAGGCGAAAGTTGCGGATTAGTTGGCGGCGATGATATGGGAAACAATTTTACTATCAATAATCCCAGTGGAGATAATTTATGATTTTATATTATGCTGTAATAAGTTTTTGTTTAACAAATTGTCATAGTATAGAAAACATGGAACGCTTAGTATATAAAGATTCACTTTCATATGATGAGTGTCTTGTTAAATTAGAAGAAATGACCCAATTTATTCGGGAAGAAATACCCGACATTAAGCATCGTCCTATTAGTCAATTGTGTACTAGGGAAGATTTGTTAAAAAATAAAGACGATTATAAGAGTTTCTAATGTCTGGCCGTATATATGCTTATTTAATTGTTGGTGTATTTCTATGTACTCTCGTCTTATGCAGTACGGGAAAAGCAGAAACCAATACTGTATCTTCAACCTCTTCCACAGTTAGTTCAACTGTTACAGATAGAACTGTCAATTCAGCCCATGCGCCGGCGGCAATCACTTCCAATCAAAATGTTTGTACTTTCGGTGCAAGTATTGGGATTCAAACGCAAGTTTTAGGTATTGCATCCGGCGGATCATTTACAGATGAATTTTGCCAGAATTTAACTCTTAGTAAGGCTCTCTATCGTATGAATATGCGTGTAGCCGCGCTGTCACTTCTTTGTAATGAGTATGAAAATGTGTTCCGTGCAATGTGGGAAAGTGCCAGTTATTGCCCCATAGACGGGAAAATTGGAGAAGAAGCAAAACAATTATGGCTAGAGCGTCGTCCAGAATTAGCAAAAGGTTTTCAAAAAGTTACTGCACAACCAGAAGAGGAAATAATAGATGAAGATACGGCTATTGTCGGCGGCATTAGTTTTAGCGCACTTCTTATGTTCTTACTCCTCTAACGCAGAATTACTTGAAGAAGGCACAACTATTACCCAAGAAATTATTTCTTCAGACGGAGAAATAACAGAAATCAAAGAAACAACAACAACAGTTGAACATGAATCAGAAACATTTTTAGATAATGCAAATGTTGACGTTGGGGGTATAGGTTCTATTTATAGTCATTCGTCATGTAATAGTAGTTCCGGATTTCCGGATGACGGGCGTACTCCAAACTGCGGTAGAGCGCGGAATAACAGCCTTACCACGTGGCAAAGAAACATAGATTTATCGTCATTTGGGATAGAGGATGGGGGACAAATAGATTGGGAATTATACTTTGCTTTTCCTAATTCTATGTATCAAAACGAACAATTAACCGCTTATACCGAAATGAAGGGATATGTAAATAACCAATTAGTATTTGAAACGGGACAAGAAGAAATTGATAAATCTCTTTTTGAACAAAACAAATTTAAACCTTCTACCAACTGGTCAAATTTAATTTCAGGTAGTTATAATTTTGACGGGCAATTAACTAAATTATTTGTAGTTGTGGGTGGAAGAGGAAGCTACTATTGGGATGAATACGAACATATTATAACGTGGAATAATATAAACACTACAGTAAACACTTATATAGATATAATTCAACCGACTATCGTGGCAAATGAATTAGAAAGTTTAGGAAGTTTAGATTTACTACAGCCCATACAAACAGTTAATCCTTCTATTGAAATAGAGGACACAATATTATCTTTTGACGTTGTGACGGATATGGATTTTGAAATTAATACTATGGAAACAATGGAAGAATTACCCGTTGCTGAAGTATTTGAAGAAGTCTTTGCTGAAGTTTTTACAGAAGAAATACAAGAAATCGAAAATATTGACCTTGATTCAGTAGAAATGACGGAAATAGCAGAAATTGAGGGTGTTGAGGAAGAAGTAAGCCCTATAAATGACGACACAGAGCAGAATCTTACATCTACTATAGATAACCCTACCGAAGAAACAGAAGTAAATGAAACCTTAACAGAGGCAGATATAGAGATAACAGCAGAAGAAGAAAAGGAAACAGCAACAGAAAACAGTTCGGACGTAGCTGAAGTAAAAGAAACGGCGAAAAATGATTCTACAAAAGAAGAACAAACATTAGCGGAAAAGAAAACAGAAAAAGCCAATCAAATAATGGCAACTTTTAATAATATTTATGCCGCCGAAGCGCAACAAACCCAATTATTGTTAATCACAGTTTTAGGGGCAAATATAAACGAATATATTAAAAAGGAAATACCATCTCAACTTAACCCATATGAACATATTACGTTAAACCAAAATAATAATATAATAGAAGATTTATATGGTGACTATTTTTCTGTCGGTAGTTCTTTAAAATTTAAAAGATTAGTGGACTCCCAATATGAGCGAAATTGAAATAGGCGGCGTAAAAATAAAAGCTAGTAAATGGCTACTTATAATATTTCCAATAGTTAGTACTGCGGCCGGTGGACTTTGGTACGGATTTACGCTGTGGCAAGAATTTATAAATTTAAAAAATGCTGTGGAAAGTTATGAAGCCCCCAATATTTCGCATTTAGAAGAGAAATTAAGTGTATTTGAAGAACGAATAGACGGACTGGAAATAGCCATAGAAACGCGGGTAGCCGCTTTAGAGGAAGGTGTATCTATTAAAATTAATTCATCATTAGAATTAATAGATAAATCGGAAGTAAATATACGAGACATTAAAACAACTATGCGAAGTGAATTAAATTCTATTCAAGATGCAATGACTGAACAAGATACACGAAATCGAAATATAGAAAATAATGTAAGAGAATTATTACGTCAATTTGAAGGAACAATACGAAGTTTAATCGACCAAGCTACAAACCGGTTTCAAACTCAAACTATTAGGGTAACAGAAGCCTTAGATCAGAGAATTGAATTAGTTAATAACGAAATGAAGGGATTAGAGGAACGTATAATGCGAATATTAGAAAATCCGCTAACGGGGCAAAGATGACCGAGTTTGATCGGTCAATAGGTAATCTTGAAGCGCGTGTATCTGCCGTTGAAAGAGAAATGAAAGATTTAAAAACAGATATGCGAATAGTCCGCGATACACTGACGGGCGCACGTGGCGGGGTGAAAACCTTACTACTAGTTATTACCATATCATCTGCTGTTGGAGCATTGGCAACAAAATTGCCGCTTATATTTAGGTGAGATTCAGTGCTAAGAATAATGTTTCGGCGGGTCGAGCCGGAGAGTATTTAACATTATTATATTTAGAATTATTAGGTTGTCGTCCTAGTATCGCCCGACAAGATGGATTTGACATTATTGCTATATACAATAATAAGCCTATAAGAGTAGAAACAAAGGCTGCTTCACTTCCCAGAAACGGAAGGGTTCATTTTCAATTTTCATTACAAAGAGGTGCTAAATACAACAAAATTACTAGCACTGATTGTGACGTTGTTGCTTTAGCGGCAATACCATTATTCCACGTTAAGTTTATTTCAATAAATTTAGTACACAAACGAAGAGTACATATTCGAAGAGAAGAATTTTTTATGGAAGATATAGAAAAAAGAACATGGGAAGAAGCAATGGAAGATTATGGAGAATAATTATGGATTGGTCACAATTTAAAAATTTTAGCCAAAATGAATTTGCTTGTACTTTTACCGGACAATGCGAAATGAACGAGAGTTTTTTAAAAAAATTACAAAGTTTACGTGAATTGTATGGTAAACCCATGCGGATCACTTCCGGATTTCGTCATACTACTCATCCAATAGAAGCAAAAAAAATAAAAGCCGGTGTTCATACTTTAGGACACGCGGCGGATGTTGCTTGTTCTGGAAGAGAGGCCTTCCAATTAATTACGTTGGCACTAAAAGTTGGTATGACGGGTTTAGGGGTTTCTCAAAGACGTGGACAGCCCCGCTTTATTCACTTAGATGATATAGCAAAAAATCCGCGTCCCAACATATGGAGTTATTAATATGGACATGATTTCAAGTTTGATGACTAACGTTCCAGACCTTCTGGCGGCGGCGGGTACAATTTGTATTGCGGCAAATTCAGTTACTTGTTTGACAAAAACTAAAACTGATGACCAAATTTTAGGATGGATTTTAAAGATTCTAAATTTCCTATCTTTCAATTTTGGCAAAAATCGTAACGCCGACGCTGAATAATGTTCAGTTTTTTAGGTTCACTTTTTGGGTTATTAAAGAGTATAGGATTATTCTTTGTAGCCCGAAAAGCGGCACAAGCATCAACATATGAGGAAATAATAGAAGATGTGGAACAAGCTAAAAAAGTTAAAAAAAATATTGATAATACTACCCGCGCTAATCGCATTAAGCGGTTGCAAAAGTATCGTCGGGACTAAAGGGTATTGTTCTGTAGCTGAAATAATATACGTTTCTCAAGAAGATAGTTTAACAGACGAAACAGTTAAACAGATTCTTGTTCATAATACTACTTATGAAGCTATTTGTGGATAAGACTAGATTACACTAGATTACACTATATTACACTATATTACATTGGTGGATAAATAAATCTTTAAAAAACCCCAGAAAACAGCCATTTCTAGTATCCTAATCACAGAGTCTAGGTCTCTGTAAGTCATTGTTTTTAAAAAGTTTTTATTTATCCATTTATCCACCATTTATCCAAATTGGCTAATTGCCAACCATTTGATTATGTTTACTGTTCACAACAACTTTTGGACGTTTTGTTTTTAATAACATTTTACTCGATATTTCAGACTCTTTTGTCTGGTGACGCGGGTTAAGATGAGAATAAACTTTTTCGGTTATAAGGGATGTACTGTGACCGGCCAGTTTTGCAATCTTAAACATTGTCACATCATTTTTTGCTAAATTAGTTAAACAATGATGTCGTAAATTATGAAATGACAACCTATCTAAAACCGGTAAATGAGGTTCATACAACCCAGCATTTACTCTTGCCTTATTAAATAATTTATCCGCTATATTCGATGTCATACCTCGACCATTATGTTCACATATATACTTACTTTTATTATTCAAAAGTGCATCTTGTATATATGGCATTAATGCCGTCGGTATTTTATTAATAGCCCTTCCTTTTCTCCTTCCTTTTAAGTCTGGATTATTAAAATCTATGACTCCATCCTTTACTCTATCCTTCGTCAAATCTAAACACGCGGCACGTCGAGCCGCCATAGTCATAGAAATCAGAATGGCTAAGTGTATTCCTTTAGAAACATCATAAGCATTATTAACCAGACTTTCAATTTCCTCGTCTGTAAATATACGTTCCCTTCTTCTTTTTGGTAAAATTTGTCTTATAATAATAGGCGCAGATTTTAACTTTGGATCTTTTAGTTCTCCAGTATGCGGATTACGATTACCAAAAGCAAAATTTAACGACGCGGATAAGTCTGTTAGATCACGTGATAATGTTGATGCTTTTACATTATAAAATTGATGTCTATTTCTGTATTCCTCTACATAAGAATAAGAATCTACATGAGTAAATTGATCTGCATCTAAATTCCCAAAAAATGATTTTAATCTTTTGATACGATAATCTAATCTATCGGTACAATTTCCTCGTTTTTCAATACTATTTCTCCAGTCGTCTAACAATTCCCCAACAGTTGTATAACTAGAAAAATCTTGCTCCGATTGAGATATTATCTTTTCAAGATTTAATTTTGCTTGTTTAAAATCTGTCGTATGTAAGCTGATTTTACTTGTTTTTCCTTTTGGGCGGGCATAGAAGTTATACCCGTTTTTTGCCTTTCGCTTAAAGATAAACCATCCTTTAAAGCTAATGGTAGATTCAAGTTTTTTTCTTGGCATATTTCCTCTCCTTTTTCATATGCTTTTATTAAATTTAATTGAAAACGTATTTTGTTTCCAATCCTAAAATGTGGCAATTTATCTATACTGCTATAAATTGTCCTAACATTTACTAGCCACCTCTCGGCCAATTCTTGTGGGGTTAGTATATCTTCCATTGTTATCCTCTCCAAACCCCCTACACATATTTTTACTTTCCTTTAACGTTAAAAATTATTCATTTTGCTAATATCTAAACTTGCCGGCCTAATTGTGTTTTGCCTTCCTATATCTTTTTTAAGTATATTTTTTTCACATAGACGAACAACTATATCTCTAACAGAATTAACCGATTTTAACGGCGGTTCCATTTTAATAGCAATCTCTCTCATACTTGGGGCGTATCCCTGCTCGCTCCAAAATTCACTAACTATTTTAAGAACCTGCGCTTGTCTTGGTGTCATTCTTTTACTCCTTTTGACTCGTATAAACAGTTTAAATAAAATTTGTCGAATATTAAAGACAAAAAAATCCCCTAATATAAATCCAATATTTCATCTTGAAAAACCATAATCACCGGATGAAAAAACTCTATTTCTTCACAATTTATTTCTGCTACAGTTATTCCGCTTGCGGCTTCTACTCCTACTTTACCATTAGAATATCTTAGTCTGCCGTGATATGAAGTCCATTGCTCGCTTTTCTGCTTATTTTCAGCTACTTGAAGATGTCCTAAAGTATTATCCAATGCCGTAAAATTTATTTCTTCGCCCGTGCAACAATTCGGTTGCCTATCCATAAAAAGAAAAATAAAACCACGTAATATTTTATACTTACTGCGAACATCCAGTTTTAAAGCATATAATTTATTTATATCTTCATCATTTATCCAAGAAGAAATATCTGGAATATTAATTTTAGAAATAGCTGATCCGGAAACGGGATGAACCATACCATCATATGTTTGACCGATCAGTGGAATTGTTATTAGCGGTTTATCTATTCCTTTAATATCTGGAACGCCTTTATCTATTTTAGGATGTCTTAATAATTTTTTACGAACATCTGGTCTAAAGTGCATATCGGGCAATTGTAATGCCCTGCTTATTGTACTAGGGGCTACTCCACACTCTATGGCTAGTTTTCTTTGCGTAATATAGCCCTCTTCAACCAATCTTTGGATTGTTTTTATTATAGCTGTATCTAATCTTTTAGCATCTCCAATCTTTGCAGTACTGCCGTGCCACTCTTGAGAATTTGTTTGATTTGGTGATCTATTGTTCATGGTAAAAGGGGATACCCTCTCTTGTTTAATATCTAATTCACGCACAATCCTTCTCCTTAGTCAAATTTAAAGTTTTCTTTTCTTTTTTTCTAATTATTTTCATTTTACTTCCTTTTTACTATTTTATTACTTGATTTTATCTAGTAGCAATCTACGCAATAATTCGAGTAGAGTCAAATTCATCGAAACCAAACGGGAAATTTT
>VTLG01002389.1_pt1 | contig 33797 bp, 53 predicted proteins | sample 4694571 | NCBI WGS metagenome assembly VTLG01 (sample SAMN12604809, study PRJNA352737) | marine metagenome | biome: ENVO:00000447; feature: ENVO:00000209|ENVO:00000569|ENVO:01000036; material: ENVO:00002151; isolation source: viral sequences binned using virsorter ...
CAACCATGCTTGCTCCTTTTTTTCGAGTTAGTGAAGTGTGGCCTGAATGTCTTCTTCCTTCATCATCAAATATTGCTCCCCGTTAAGCCTGATCGGTGCGCCCACATAATTGCCAAAGAAAACACGATCACCTATCTCAATTCCTTCAACCTGACTTGACTTGCTTACCACTTCGCCCGTTCCACTGTGGCTGTATATTTGCCTATCATCTTCCGAAACATCACTTTGCTTTGGTAAAAAAATCCCACCATCCGATTTCTCTGGTGCTTCATCTGCTTTAACCAAAACTCTCTTTTTAACCATTCCTAGCTTGTCCATAATTCCCTCACCAAAACATTATTAAATCCTTACCGTCCCTAACGATATGGCCTTGTAAAGTAATTCTGTAGTCACCCTCAATATATTGCCGATAGGAAGCAATCCGATGCGGTGTCATCCCATCATGTAAAACCAACTCACCAACTTTATACTCAATATATTCATTGGACTCACCGCCTATTTTCATATCCATCCCCCCGCCACCTGTAGGCATCTCCACCGCAACGGTGAATGCATGAGCGTCCTTGTCACCAATCCCTAGAGTTTCGTGTGGCTTATCAATGTGCCAGTTTCCAGCAACAGATAAAAGTTTTAAGTCAGCAGGAAATATATGAAATCCCGGCAATGCGAGTTTAGGATTGAACACCACCCATTCACCAAGGTAGGCCGATAACTTACCCGCCACCTCTTTATAAAAAAATTGGAATGCGCCAAACAAGGTCAGGTTAATTCGTTCTGCCCCTTGATAATAGGTTTCGGAGTTTCCATCTAAATAGGCAGACTTGCCCAACGTGAAAAACGGAAATTTATCACTCCTACTTTCCCACTTGCCAATGCGCCCCAAGTCTTTGACGTTATCGGCTACCTGTTTGCAGTCAAAATCCAGTGGCACTCGTTTCACTTTGGCTTAACCCCGTAATAAAATTCCTTCATCATCTCAAGGCATTTTATGGCTTTGTTTAAATCTTCCACTCCGTTCTTATCCTTGTGACGCACAACGTACTTACTCACTGACCCCTGATCCATCCCTAGTTGGTTTTTCATAATGAAAGTCCAAGGGTCGATTGGATATTTGGAATAGTAGGGTGGCCTGATGTTTGTGCTTCCACCCTTCCACTGGTCGTTTCCCTTAAACTTTTTGCTCATTTTCTTCAGAACTTAAAAGGGAATTATTTAAGCGTCCCAATAAATGAATTTCTCTCAAATTAAGGCATATTTCGCAATTCACATCCGACCAACACGCAGTTAGCAATCTATAGTTTTTCTCGTTGCAATACGCCACATCTTCGTCTTCCATTGTGTCGTGATTCCACCTTGTAGATTCCTTGTGAATTTTATATTGATACACTTAATCTCTCCGATTCATAGTTAAGGGCAGGGAGTTAGAAGACCAAGATTTCCTCATCAAGTTTTTTGCTCATTCTCCCCCTATTAATGTGCCCCCCGGCATTGACCACCCATTACTGGCTAACAGGCTTGTCGAATTGGCCTTGTGGTTGCCGGGAGACTTGCACATTAGCAAAACGCAGAGTTCCTACGTTTCTCCTACGTTAATTCTAGGTTATTATCAAAAAGAATAAATCTTTGGAATGGGATAAGTCTTTGGAAAGTTGGTTCTTAGGCGAGAGTAAAATGGTAGCCCCAGCGAGAATCGAACTCGCCTTTCTGGCGTGAGAGGCCAACCTTACACTACCTAAAACCCTACAATTAAAAGACTTATTCACTTTTTGAAATCCCAGTTCCTACGTTTATCCTACGTTTCTCTACTTTTTGAAATGCTTCTGCAAGCGTTTGTTTATAAACTTTCGTATATCTTTGAGTAATTCTTGATCCGTCTGCATGGGCTAAGGCTTTCCCGATCCAGTCCATTGAGTAACCCACATCAAGCAAAGCAGAGCCAATATAACGCCTTAAATATTTAGCACCATATCCATTAAGACCAGCCTTTTTAAACGCTGTCAACACCGCAGTCGTAACAGCCTTCGGGTTAATGTCAGGGAATATGCCCACAGTTTTATCTAAAGGCCAAGGTACGGTTTGCAAAATTGATTGAAGCGCATCTAAAACTGGTACAACGATTCTCTGCTTTGTTTTCCCTCTCGGCTTGTCAATCCAACCATCCTTGAAATGCTCCGGCTTTAAGTAAACCGCATCCGATACATCCATTCCGGTGTATGCCATGATCCAATAAACCGCCTTATACTTTTCACTCAGAAGATTTCCAACCATCTCAATCTGTAAATAAGTCAACGGCTCCAAAATCTCTCTCTCAATCTTTGTGTAGTTCAGGGCCGGGAGTTTATAACTAGAATCCACTTGTTTTATAAGTAGCTTCAATGCACCCAGTTCCTTGTCCAGTGTAGACTTTGGGCCTTGTAAACCCCCATTGTCATCCCTTCCCCACCGATGAACCATGTATTTTTCAATAACTTCTTTTGTGATTTCCCTTGGCTTGTACTCGCCAAAGAACGGATAGATGTGTTGGCGTAGCGACACTTCCATCCTTTCTGAAATCGGCCCTTCAATTTTAATCTTTTCCACCCGCAACCGAGAACTTACCGGGTCAATCCCTCGTTCCAAGTCTTGCAACACTTTCCCTAGATTAATTATTGCCTTGCGGGTTTCATGTTCGTAAGCATCTAGAGAAACCTCAACCAACTTCTTCCAATTATTCGGATGTCGAAAAAGCGAATACCATCTGCCTTTTCTTAGTCGCATCTTCATAGTTTCACCCCCATTGCTAATTCCTTGGGATGTTACCATGTTATTTATAGGTTTCTTTGATGCGATTACCATTATTCAGTCTCAATCCCCAGATAGTCAATAATCGCAGTTTGAGTCTCAAGGAAGCCATAACAAACCTCTACCGCATAGCCCTCTGCCCGTAAACTATGAATCCACCACAACTGATTTTTTGATGGTTTATTTTTCCCGACCTTTAGCTCTATAAACAATCCATGCTTCCCATTTCTGGGGACACCTAAAAAAATGTCAGGAACCCCAGACTTTACGCCTTCGGCTTTTAGTTTTCTGCCTGTCCCTACATGACGTTTACCGCCATTGGGGATTGCAAACAACAAGCCCAATTGAAGATGCCTTGGCTCATTTGCCCTAGCCCAATCAAAAAGAGCGACCTGCTCGGTATGTTCTGTTTTCTTGATTACTCTCATTTTGTCGCACAACCTCTCCTTTCCCTCTTTTTCGCTTCTGCTTTTGACCTACACTGGTCTTTTAAGGGCACATTTTCTTTAATGCAAAACTTCATTCTCTGATGCACGGCCTTGAAATCTTTCCCACAGTAAGAACATTTTTTTTTAACAAAATTTTTTGTTTTCGCAAAATCTCCAGCATCTAATAGTAAATTCATAGCCTTTTTAGCCAAAATTTTTTTAACGGAAACGACCTTGTGCGGGACACCCCCTCGCTTTTTGCTTATTCTTACCTCAAACAAATACGTCACAAAACCACTCCTAGTTTTATTTTAAAAATAGTTACACTTAAAATTAAAAAACAGCCTTCCATATCTGGGCTTGTCTTCCAGAACTTGTTTGCCTTGTCTCTCCTGTTCGTTCTGCCCTACCTTGTCGCTCAAGATCGACCATGCGCCTAGAGACTTGAGTTGTCTGTTGGAACCCAACCCTTTTCGATATTTCCTCAAAGTTTAAGCCGTCAGGATAGACCTCATCCAAAACTCTTTTGATCTCCGCACAATGCTGATGCGCCAACTTTCCAGCTTTCTCAGAAGCCATTTGAGAGGTAATCGGGTCAGCTTTTCTTGCGTGTTTTTTTGGATCAAAATCTTCAACAAACTTAACCATATCCTTGATCTGGTTTTCTCGCCCAGTGCGAAACAAAGGCAAATCATTCGCATTCTTTTGATATCCATCCGTAAAATTGTCAGACCCCATAAGATTCCTTGGCCTCCCTTTCTTCCTCACGCTTTAAACTCCCATACCTTTTACGTTCTTTCGCTAAATCAGCTTTGCCGTAAATGTCCTGAGCGATTTGCTTCGGTGGTCGAATGTTTGCGTCTTTAATTTTCATCTCATCAACTCTCATCCCGTCCTCTAAATCTTTTTTCAAAGCCCGTTGAGTTCTGAGCGTACCCATGGAGTCAATGTGCAAACGATCTGGAAACACATTAGCCATGTCGGGCCTCTTGCCTTCGCTACAAATTGCACAGTTCCCTGCCTGATCCGAAACCTGACCGTAGCGGTTAAAGTCTCTAAATAAAACCACCCCCGCACTACATTGACCGCATCCTACATAAGCTGGCTTTTCCGTCACGCCTTTTGCATTTTTCAACTCTGCTCTGAAGACTTCCCAAGTTGGAAAGCGTTGTCCATACTGAGATCTTTTCATTGCACCTAAAAAAGTAAAATAATCTTCATTTTCAAATTCCTTAAACCACTCCTCGGTAATCTTCGTTGGTTTCACAGTTCCGAAAGCCGCCTGTAATTTATTGAACTGCTCTTCAAACTGGTCAAGGGTTATTGGCATTGATTCTCTCCCTCATTTCAGACATCTCCCGTTCATGTCGTTCATCAAAAGTTTCGTTTTTCATTGGCTTAATATTGCTAATCTCCAAATCTTTCCAAACTCTAAAAAACTTGTCCCCGTACATTAAATAACCGGGGTCATCTACCGAATCAACATACTCTGCCATCTTTTTTCTAAAGAGGGGCCTGTTTACTGACAGGTTATTCCCAACTGTTTTTCGATAACAAGAAAGTGCCTTGCTCTTCACTCCATCCTTTCTCGGATAAGCCCTCCAATCTTCTTCATAAGCTTTTTCTATTTCGCACTCCCCTTCTTGTATATTTTTTTCTTTTTCTTTTTCTTTTTCTTTTTCTTTTTTTATAGGCTTTTTTTCTTCATTGTCAGGAAACATTTTGTCGCCCAAAATCTCTATAAGTCCCAATTCTACAAACAACTCTAATTTTACAGGTGATCCGAAAAGTCCTCGCTTCTTGATCCATTTGTTATTGAAAGGGACTCGGTTGTTCTCTGTATGTGCAATGGATAGGAGTCCAATCCAATGTGCTTTGTGGCTGTCATGTAGTTGTCCAACTGCTGAATCTAAGTTCCATCCGTGATATAAACGTATCCAAGGTGCGTTCTTTCCGTTACGCTTTGGCTGGTATTTATCAAAATTTTTAACCTTAAAAAACTTCATCTTCCTGATCCTCCCCTCCCCAGATCGGTGTTAGTGTTATCGTTCAGTATGGAATGTCAATCTCTGTAGCCTTCTCTCCAGCCCCCTCTTTGTCTTTTTTTGGGGCGATAAACAAATTGTAATCAGGGTCATTTTCTTTTTGTTTGTAAGTATTTTTAAGTATCAAAACCTTGTGATCTGAGGTCAGGGTAAAAGTGTCATTCCCAGCCACGCCCCCAACACCGCCAGTAAAATATTCGTTACCGTTCTTGTCTTTGTTGATCCAAAGCCCCGATATTTTTGTTAAATCGCTCATCTATTTCTCTCCTCTTCGTAAATTGCTTGTAAGTCGCTTACGTGATTGATGTGATTGCCGGGACATTCATAAAACTCATCAAAAGTCCCGTAAATTACTTCATACCCGTTATCTGCAAGCCAACATTCCCAATCTCTCTCTGCTTGCTCTCCTAAATCAATTTGGCTCATGTTCTCCCCCTCAAAGTCTCAGTTCGCAATACATAAGAAATATGGTTGATAAATTCACCCATGTAAGGATGCAACTCACCTCTTACATGGAAGGGTTGCTCTAACAACGGTCTTTCTTCGCCATTAAAAGACACAACCAACCTAAAGCACCCCTTGGTTTTTTCGTTGGCTTTTAATGGTTTGTAATACATCCAAGAAAGCTGGTATTCAACCCCATCAATGTTCTTGACTAGATCAACTGGATGCTTGATCCCCTTCTCACGGAGCGTCAATTCAATCCTTTTAATATCGCTACTGATTTCGTTCATCCAATTGCTGTGTTCAGCAAAGACATCGGAGTTGTCATTAAACGCCTTGTCAATCTCTGCCCTTGTCTCTTCTAAAGTTCGCATCTCTCCCCCCTCACAATGGGATGTCATCGGGGTCAGTAATGTCAGACGGTTTCACCTCATTCGCCTTTAATCTGCCGACCAAACTCTTGTAAGCAGTCCTTGGTATATCGCTGACTGTTTCCCCGTTGAACTCCTGCTTGATATAATCAGTTACCGCCAGCGCATCGAATCCGCTTTTTTTTAAAAGGTCGGAAACGATGGTTTGCTGGCTCTTGCTGATATTTCTAAAAATGTCTAGAGTTTTAATTTGCTACCGCCTGTGGCTGTTTTTTTAAACTCTTTAACTCTAGTGAATCTTTAAACTTTTTCAGGCTGTCTACAGGGACATCGGTGGTTCGCTCCCAACCCCATTCGTGTAAAGACTCAACAACGTCATCCTGTTCCAGCCCCAAACCGGAGCTGAATTTGATAAGTTCCTTCGCCTCGTCTTTGCTAATTTTTGCCTCTACCTCTTTGGCAAAATTTTCGACAAGGTCTGTTGCATCGATGTTGTACTCTTCGATGTCCTTCTCGCCAGTTTCCAGATGGAAAGTTTTTAAAACGGTGTAACGTTGAGCGATACTCCAAGCCTTCGCAATTCCCTTGTCTTGATTACAAACCCCGTCCGCTTGTGCTTGAGTTGTGAAACAATCGTCAGGGTCATCAACGTTTACCCACTTAAAACTCATGTGAACCCTTGAACGATTCCCAGATTGCTCAATCTTTTCCATAGTCGGAATAATGTTGATCCCATACCTAAATAAATAAGGGTGAATTAATTTTGTAACAGCGTCATGGCCTGTCACGCTAAAACCGCCACCTTTCCCAAAATCAATTGACTTATCTTTTTTTATGTAATTAATTTCCCCCATAACCTTATTCACTCGCTGATGAATGTTCCCCAGCAATGTTGCCAAAGATGGTTTTTCGTTAACATCACCAGCAATCTCATCTTTTTCTTTTTTCTTTGCTCCCATTTTGGTATCTCCTTTAATTGATTTTAAAAAGGGAGGCCGAGGGCATCTCTGCGTACCCTCGGCAACCGAGGACCAGACGGTTTCGGACATCCCTATTTGTTTTTAAGTTTGTCTTTTTGCCATTGTTCATTCCCGAGCGAATAAAATTCTCTTTCGTTAAGTTCTTCCTTCATGCAGTGCACCAACATCGCTCCCATCAGAATGGCCCAAACCCCGCAAGCAATGAAGACCCAAGCAACCGTTATCATCCCCCCTGCCACTTCAATCATTCGCCCACCAATGCGCCAGTTCTGCGTCCTTCGCTTGGGAGTGCGTCAATTTCTTTTTCTTCTTCTGACTCAATTTCGCTTTTGACCCAAGCAATCGTTTCTTCTACACTTACCCCGAATTCATATAATTTTTGGTCCGGATCAATAATTTGAATCGGCTCATCTGGCCCGATCATGTTCAGAAAAGATTCCAGCTTTTGAAGCGTGAGTTTGAAAGCCTCAAGTTCTTGTTTTCGTATCATCTAAATTCTCCTAAGTGACGCACCCAAGCGTGGCCGGGGAGGAGGAGATGGAAAAAACCCAGCCCTCGCAAGAGTGCGCCACGACAAAAGTGAGATGAGAAGCAAATGCAATTGAAGGGGTATCCAATGAAGATGCTATTCGCTCCCCACCTCTTGTTGACTTTAAATTTGGAATGGCTATAATCATGGAATACCCCTATTCGCTATATCTGTAAATAATACATCATTTTGTTGATTAGTCAACAATAAAACGACAAAAAGTTAATATAGCCCACAAACTATTGAAAATAAAACAATAAATTGCGTTCAATAAAACAAATAATTGAATTACTTAAGCAACATTGTGGAGTCGAGAAGGATAAGGATGTTGCAAAAGCCCTAAAAATGAACCCCCCAGCCCTGTCTAACCATAAACGCAGAGGGACAATTCCTTTTGATGATTTAGCGTCATTTTGTCTCGAGGAAGGATTGCCTTTGGATTGGCTTTTGACCCCCTCAGATGCCCCTGAGCCGACTTTTACAGCCAAAGGCAAGCTACCGACAGGGGTGAGACTTAAAGACGGGGATTCAAGGGAAGGATCGGTGGAAGTTGGTGTTTTTGCTTTCGCTGGTGCGGGTGGACCAATGGAATTGGTCGAGAATGAACCCATCCAAACCATCGACATTCCTAAGCACTGGTTGAAGCCAGAAATGCAAGCGGTGTTGATTCGTGGTCGATCAATGGAACCATCCATTATTGATGGGGCTGTGGTCGGAGTTGATACGCAGGACAAGAGCGTAGTTTCAGGTGAACTTTATGCTGTATGGTTGGAATATGAAGGGGCTGTGGTGAAGCGACTATATATGGAGCGTGATATTGTGAGGATTTGCTCCGACAACCCCGCCTTTAAGGAAATGCAAATCAATAATGACGAGATTAATGGTGAAACTTTTATTCTTGGGAAAGTGTGCTGGCTGATGCAAGCCTATTGAGCCATGATTGAGTTTTTAAAAACCTACGCCTATCACATTCTGGACTTTTTCCTACCAGTTATATTTGTGTGCCTGTACTTCCCTTTTATTATGAGCAAGAAAACGGAGGCTGTGACCACAAGGTTGTGGAACTGGCTTCTGGCTGTAGCTTCCAAGCCAAAATAATAATCATTTCTTTTCGAGAAGATGTTTGAGGATTAGATTGAGGTCTTGGCGAATCGGAGCAAGCTGGCTCTCTAGGTAAGGTCTGTCTACTAGAGATTTTTCGAGCGTTGTTATTCTTGCGTGAGCTTTGTCCACGTTGCGGAATAATCGCCTGATAACCCAAGCGGAAACCCCACTTAGTAATCCGACAGCCGCAAGAAAAAATTCGCTCAACTTATTTTCCATTTATTTCTTTTTCCCGTTTGCCCGACCAATTCTTTTTTCATCAGGATCAAGCCCAAACTTCACCCGCAATAATGTATCGAGCCGAATTAAATCCCCTTGTGCTTGCGTGGTTTTATCAATCAGGGCTACAACAATATTTTTAAGATCCTTAATATCTGCCTCAGTTTGAGCTTGAGCTTCGGTAATCTTGTCCACAATGCTTGAAAGCACATATTTTATTAACCACCACAACGCACCTCCCAAGCCCAAAATAGATGCGACAGGCAGTCCAACTTTTTCGATGAAATTTGCAACTTCACTTGCTCCGTCCACATGGCAACTCCTTTGTTTCTGACATTACTCGGTCAACCGCATCACTCGCAATGTTTCCCGCAAATCCGGTAATGAAACTTGAAAAAACGGAACAATTCACTTGGAACATTAAAAGTAAAAATAGAAAAATTCTAATCAACAATTTGGAAGTTTTGCACAAATTGCGGCCTTAATGTTGTCACTAATTTTACTATTGCTAGTTTTAGTTATTTCCCAAACAAACATAGATAGCGCAACAACTGTAATTGTAATCAGCAGGAAAGTTCTAATCATTCTACAGCCTACAGTGTCAGTGAATCTTTATATTCTGCCCATGCAGTTTTACAAGCATCAGTATGCACGGTAGTCGATATATCCTTCACTCTTTGATCTTCATTGGAAATGTCCGCATCAGGTTCAACAACGTGCCTGTGATAAGATTTGCTTAATTCTGCCCCATCTTCTTTAATAATTGTATCGGTGCGCACTTGAATTTGACCCATCGGCAAAACTTCAATGCTACCAATTTCAGTTGTTTTGGTGATTGCCATTTTTTAATCCTTTTAAGCTGAAGTGTAATTAATCGTGATCATTAATTGCCCATTAGCAGAAAATTCTGCACAAGTCAGTCCGGTCACGCCTTCTGCCGCATCGTGAATATATAATTCTACCCTAGTTGTATTTGGAGGCATATGGCCTAAAATGTTTTCGCCTACTGCGATAGAGTCAAATCGAGCTACATAGCCAATAGAGGCAGAATGGTATTGGCTGTCGTTTGCCGATGTAAAAGGAAGCCCTTTTATTTGTGCGCTACCTGACGCAGACCCCAGTGAAGAGGGAGAAACAAAGGCACTTGCACACACAAGTCTGCCTATTTTTGTATACGTCCCGGTAGCAGTTGGAGTTGCTCCGTTAGTTCCATCCGACAATTCGGCTGTCCAAGTTCCTTGCTCGTAATCGTCCAGCGTATTAGCATCTGCACTAGCATCTTGGGAGGCAGGGAAAGGTAATTGCCCATCAAAAGCATCAAATATTCCAGCGACCGTATCTTTCTTTGTATTTCCAGAATCAGTTGCATCCCCATGCAGAAAGGTATCAGACGCTGTTACAGTAGCGTCTGTGAAATCTCCGATAAGTGCATCTTTTAATTTTGTTTCATCGATGGCGTTATCCTCGACTGAAGAATCTACTGTCCCGACAGTCCCAGAATCTCTACCGGAGTTCACACCTACTATTCCACTCATAATCTATGCTCCCTTATAATGTTTGATCTAAGTAACTAACACAAACATCAATGTCAGATGAACTTCCTGTAATTATTGACAAATGATCTGCGGCTTCCATTACAAACTTAGAAGTGTGTTCAAAGGTTGCTTTAGCCGCTAAAGCTTGGTCGAAATAAATATATGTGTCTGCTCCCGATCCTCCATCATCAATCAATAATTTAAAGGTTTCAGCCGCATTTCCTGTTTCGCAGATTGTCACACTTAAAACCGTATAAGTATGCCCAGAAGCTACTGTCAGCAAAGCCTGAACCGATGAAGCATCTCCTCTGAACGTTGCTAATTTTAATAATTCTGATGCCATTAGTTTGTTCTCCTAGAATCCCAATACTAAGGCTTTGCCCGTACTGGATATTGATGGATTCATAATCGTTGATGAGGATGTCAGATTAAACGCTTGAAGGTCTAAATTTGCCCCAAGTTGCGGGCTTGTATCCTCTACAATGTTCACTGTAGGAATAGCTGAAAATACTGGGACTGACCCGGCCCCTTGGCTCTTCAAGAAATGTCCACTCGTGCCTGTCGCAACTGTAGTTGCAGCCGCATCCGCTCCCCATGTTATAAGCTGCCCGTCTGTTCCATTTGCAAGATCAGCCACATCTACATTGCTGAGACTGTTCCCTGTACCATTCGCATTAAAAGTTTTGTTTGTCAGCGTAGTGGTTGAACTTGGCGTAAAGAAACCACCACCAAGTGAATCCCAATCTGTCCCGTCCTGACAAATAAATAATGCGTTTGCTCCAGAAGCCAAAGCAAAGGCCGCATTGACAGAACCCCCGTCAATCTTATCCCCGCTTGCCGGGAACACATCAGCAGACTGCGCTCCATTATTTACAACAATCACAAGCTGACCTGCAACTGCACTGGGCAAAGTCACAGCATCGCCCGGATTAGCACACGTTGCAATTTCATAAAATTCCGTTGTGATTGGATTGTTGCCCTGCACTGATCCAGTGTTAGCGGTCTGCCCGACAGCAACCGAATGTTGAAGGATGCCAGTTATAGGAGTCTGCCCATCCTTGTCTATGGAGTTAGTGAGTTCTGTTGCTATATCGTTTAGCTCAGAATTTATTTCAGTCTCTTGGATTACGGTGTTGAAAGTGTAATCCGATTGCGTCCGGCTGTAAGTTCCTGATCCATTTCTTGCCATCTATTTATCTCCTAACAATCTGGATAATTGTTTTTCTACTGATTCATCAATTCTGCCTTCTTGCACAGCACCCCTCACGACATTCCTTGCCCTGCTAGGAGTTAGACCAACACCTTTCAATAATTGTTTTGTTAGTTTTCCCATCTTCCCTGCTCTCCCTGCTAGGTGTGCGCCTTCCCCTACTATACGAGGCGATTGAAAAGGTAAAGCCATAATTCCCATTGGATTACCAGTGTATAACGGGGCTAAAGCTGTGAAAGGAACTACACCACGAGCTAATCCTCGTGGAGCCATTTTATTAACATTTTGCCCTGCAACCCTATCAAGTATTTTCCCCCCACCCTGATCTTCCAATATTTTCCCTAAAGCAAGCCGTTCTCCATAATTCGTGTTGACGTTGTTTCGCATCATTGATTGTAGTTTCCGCAATGCTGTGTCGGGGTTTCCACCAACAGAAAGAGTGCGCCTAATCTCTTTTTCAAGGTTTATGGCTGTCTCGTAGTCTTTCATTACATCTGCATACTCAGGCACTTGTTTTACAATAATGTCTTTAACTGAATTACGCATTTCTGATACGATCCTGCTTGATTGGCTTGGATCAAGTTTATTAGGCATCATATCGTCAAGGCGCATCTTCAGGGCATCAAGTCCTCCTGCTGTATGTGCGCCCTTGTCTGCTCCCCACTCGTCTATTACCTCGTAGATTTCCTTTAGCTTTTTCTGCGTATCAAGGCCGACCTTGGAGTGTTCCCCGTGATAAGTTGATCTAACCAATTCATCAAACTTTTCACTTACAGGCCAGAAGTCTAAGCGTGTTCTGTCTGCATTCCAAGCCTTCGATCCCTTCTGATAATTCCTTGATTTGGTTTCACGCATCCTTGCTAATGCACCCTCCGCTTCCTCCAAGACAACCCTAGAATCTTCAAGCCCTCGCATATTGTCGGTAAAGTTTTTTGCCCTCTCACCACCAGCCACCCCGGTCTTGTAAGCTGTGTCAAGCACATCTGCACCAACCCCAGTAGTCGCCCCTAATATATTCTTTGCGGCAATACCACCATAATGTCCAGCCTTGCCAACACCTTTAACTGCAAGTGTGGCAGGGTCTATAATGTTTCCCGCCTTTGCTGCCGCCTGACCAATATTTCCCACAACACCGGGAGTCCTTGCTACAGCACTACCCCCGCCTGTAAGAAGCAAAGACAGATCGCCTAAAGCCCCAACAGGGTCGTTTGCGATAGTCTTTTTGATGTTGTCAGCAGATAAGTTTCCAAACTCATCAAAAACCCCATATCTATCAACAAAGAACTGCCCCACCGCCTTCGCCTTGGCTTCATCGGCCTGTTCACCCGGTTTAAGAAGCTGAAGAACACCTTTGCCAATATCCCAAACATTACTTGCTGTATCTATGGGATGTCGGAGAGCTTCATAAGTGTCTTTTCCAAACTGCATTGCACTTGGCCCTAAATTACTAAAAGCTTGAGTTCCAACATCCCCCCATGTTTCTGGGACGGCTGGCTCTTGTGCTTGGGGAGCTTGTGCTTGAGCTTCCCGTTCACGGGCAAGTGCTTTAAGCCTCAATCTATTTTGTGTTGGGGTCATTGTTTAATTGCCTCCATTATATTCTGCTTGCTCTGCTGGGGTTAAACGACCCCACTCTGAATCGGTAAATCCTTCTGGAGTAACATTATTAAAATCACCACTTCTTCGCCCTTTGTTAGCGTTATTTTTCTGTTGTGCTTCCCAAGCCCCTCCTGATGATTGAAGCATCCCCTTCTCTGCCTCTTTCCTCGCCAAAGATTTTTGAGCAATCGTTTCTTTGCTATCGCCATACTGCGGAAAGTATTTTTTATTTTCCCTGACAATTTCCTCGTCCCCAAGTACCGCCCCAGACTCTCTACGCAAAACAGCAGACACCCAGTTCTCTTGTGCTTGTTGTAATTGTTGCCTTTGGTTGCTTATCCACTTGTTCCCAAAAAGCGGAACTGCATTTAGCATCGTTTGCTCTAATGAATTGACATCATCGTATTTAACATCATCGACTGTACCTTGAAGCCCGTCCGCACCGGCTAACACACCCTCCATCGCTTTATTAGCCGATAACATACGACTATAAAAACCAGAAGCCTTATTCTGTGCATCAGTATACGAATCACCCTTAGCCTCTGCCTTAATTGTTTCTTTCTTTTTATACACTTCTGGGTCAAAATAAGTCTTTCGACCTACCGCTTGTTCCTGTGCCGCTTTTGACATAAGGTTTTTGTCGTATGGGCCACCATCATTAACCCACGTTCCATTGACATAAATCTGCCTCTGGGTCATCCCGTCAGGCAAAGATATCTCTTGCGATTTTGGAGCCGTTGCCCCTATCCTTATATCCCTATCCTCAACTTCGTAGCCCCGTTTTCTTAAGTCATCATCAAGTTTCTGATCTCTAGCAACTTCAGCCAAACGTAAAGCCGCATCGGTGTTCATTTGGTTCATTCTTATTTGCTGTGCTAACCGTAGAGCGTAAGGGTTGTTTTTCAGCTTTATCAAGTTCTGCAAGGCATATTCAAGCGGAGGCATTTTCTCGTTGAGAGTCTTAACCTCACTAGCCTTGCGCTGACCTATTAGCTCTCGCCTAACAGCCTCAGCTTTTTCGTCATCAGTAGGCTCTTGTGATTTTAGTCGGCCCATTGTCCTGTTGAACTCACCCCCGTAGCCTTCAATATTTTGCGTGGCTTTATCAATCGCATCGGAAGAATACTTATCAGTCAGTGGCCCTTGAACTTGCCCCAGTACCCTGCCCTCGACACCATCAGTAAACCGATTCCTTGAGGCTGTATTCTGCAAAGTTGTCAAATAGTTTCTTCGGTCGGCAATTCTGTCTTGTTCCCTTCCGATGGCATTAATGTTTCTTTGGATCATCGGATTGCTCATTCGATCCGCATCAGTTTTTTGGCGTAGAATATCCTGAACCGTCTCGCTTTCCATGATCTGTTGGTCATCCACGGTTGGTTGCATCGACCACGAATCAGGCTCAACTGTGGCAAAGGTTCTATTAGCCACATCTAACTGCTCTTGATCTAGGTTCCCGAGATAAGCCCCAAGAAGTTGCCGAGCTATTCTGCCAGTCGATTCCTGCCAAGAACCGGACGGGCCACCTCCAAAGCCTTGTAGCATCAGCATCTGCGACAATCGCCTATCAGGTGTGGTGTATCTATCGCCTAATGTGTAATTTCCTAGTCCTAGCCCTAGTCCTCGTCTTCTTCCTCTCATGCAAGCACCTCTTTAGTTTTCTTAGTCATCGTTTAGCCCCATTTCCTAATTGCCCCATAACCAAGAGTCCCAGCTAAATCAGTAAGTCCACCTTTGGCAGAACGCTGAGATTGTAATTGCTGGTTGTAAGCGTTTTGCGCTCCCTGATAGTTGGCGTATGTTGCGCCTTGGATATCACCAGCTTGCATTGTCTGTTGAGGCGTGTTGATAAATGATGGACCGGTCACTTGTGACCCGGATAACATAGAAGCCAGCTCATTTAAAGGGATTTGCCGTTGTTGAACCAATTCATTAACCGCCCTGTCTCTTGCGTTAGCATCCAAAGCATACTGTGCTTCAATGTCTCTAAGCCTTCGATCTCTTGCTTGGTTGGCAAAATCAAACTGCTGTCCAATCTCGTTAGTAGCTCGACCACGCTGGTCAGCTTCTAGTCCGTACAATTGAGACATTTGGTTTAACGCATCTATGTCAGCCCCTAAACTAAAATCCGCTACGCCTCTATTGTAATCATCCATCGCCCGGCTGTAAGCCTTGGAACCTTCGGCAATGCCCTGAGTGTCTAAGCGTGTTCGCAACTGGTCCAATCGCCTGTCTTGAAAAGGCTGTTCACGGTCTTGAATTGATTGCCGAACTGCTTGTCGTGTCAGTTCATTTGCTACTGGGGCCGCACCCAACCCACTAAAGGTTGCTGTGGGAGCTTGTCCAAGTGAACTTAGATCAGCAACCGGAGCCTGTCCCAGACCCGCATAGTTAATGGGGGCTGACAACTGCCCTGCTACTTGTCGCAGTTGCTCGTTTGCAGTCTCACCATATAACTCACCCGCCCGATTAGTTAAATCAAGCTGTCTCTGCCCAGAGGGGCTGAGTGTTGTCGTTGCTGTATACTGGGGAGTTCCAGAAGCTGTAGTTCTAGTCTGGTCAAACGACAAATCCCCATAAGGACTAAGTTGATTAATCATGCTCAACTCTTGGGAGGCAATAGCCGCTTCTTTATTAGCCGCACCTTGAGCTTGGGCTGTGGCTACTGGATCAGGGGCTGGCGGAGGAGCAGGAGTGCCGCCACCTTTACCACCATGCAATACAAGGCCACCGACTAAATTATAAATTTCAAATTCAGAGCTAGTCCCAATTACTTTTTCTAAGCTTTGTTTGTCGAGTATCATTTACTTGTTTCTCCATAATCTTTCATAATCTGGCTTAAACATTCGCTTTATAACAGCGTGTCGTTTCTTCCCAAATTGGTGAGCCATGATTCCTTCTTTAGTAAATCCAACATGATCTGTCATCTTTAAAGATTTCTTGTTATCTGATGCAATTGTTAGCCAGCATTTAAAAACATTAACCTGACAAAACGGATATGCCAACAACCCTCTAATTACTTCTTTCCTTGCCCACATTGGACTTGTTGCCGCAATGTTTAACTGCATGGTTTTATATTCCGGTTGCCATTCGTTATAAACAACTCCTGCTATTAATTTCCCTTGTGAAATAACGCCTATTGCAGTGGCCTCTTTAAATCCGTTATTAACTTCCGGTATTTGCCGAGCTACCCACTCAGAAACTTCCTCAGAATGTCCATAAAGCAATGTCGGAATCGCTCTCATATGACGTGCCAGTTAGCCCCATCCGAAACAATCTCCAAGGTCGCATATTGGCTTGATAATGTTTTAGTAGTGGCTCCATCAATCGTTTCTGACCCTGCACCATCAATAGTTATTGTAGCCCCTGCTAAACGCTTGATAATAATCCTTTGGTCTTTATTGCCTACAGCCGTAAATAATGTTGCTGTCCCGGTTGCCATCAAAATAATACCGTCCGTTGTTAAAACTTCATAACTGCCAGAAGGGGTTTGAATGTTTCCAGCAACGCAATCAATCACCACATTGATTTTTTCTTTTGCTGGCCTGTCCCTAATATCTCGAGGAAATAATTTTTGTATATCGGTCAAATCTGCCCACCCCTAACAAAAGTGTAATTAGTGGAAATCCATGATGGTCTTGAAATAGTAGTTGTAACCCGCACTCTTAAAGTTGCTGACCGCCCATGACCACGAACTCCCAGCCATCCTTTAAATATTTGGTTAGACCGCCCCCAGAGTGAAATACCCCACTTGGCAACACCCCACTGCCCTGCGTTGTTAGGCAAAGGCTGGGCTTGCCCGATAGGGGCGTAAGTGGTGAAATCAACATTTAAGTCAAGGGCAGGGTTCGGATTTCCTGTACTCATAAAAATCGGTTCAACTAACTTAAAAGCCTTTTCACTTCCTTTCGATCCAAAATAATTGAAAGCCGCCATCGCATCCCCAGTGATCGCAGTACCCGCATCCGAGGTGTAAGTGTCCCCATTAGAATCGACACCATCAAACTCATGCACAGTGCCATCAGTCTTCCCGAAAAACATCTTGTCCCCCATCATTCCCCAGCAAAGAGCGTTAAGCCCAATAAACCTGCAAGGTGCACCCGTTAAAGAATTGAAAACATATTGGTGCATCTCTGTGGTACTGATCGGAATGTTGAAGATCAACATCTGGGATTTAGGGAACAGTATTGGTTGCCAACCAAACAGCGTCCCGTAATTCTTAACCGCAGTGTTCACCGCATCATTAATTTGTTTTGATATAGCAACATTTTCTGATGAGGCCCGATCCACTGAAAGAATACTTGCAACGTCTTGAAAACCGTTTTCTGAAATTAAAGCGAGTGAACTCCCAACCTTCGTAACGCAACGCCTTCCAATCGGCCTTCCATGCTGGAACACCCCGACCAAAGCCCATGTGCTTGCACTGGATGGATCAGTACCAGAATAAACAGCAATCTCACCCTCACTGGAATAAAACACGGCAACATCATCAGGGCCAGAACCACCATCCCTAGTCCAGCTACCCATCGCCATGATAAAGCCACCCTTTTTAAAAATACCGTCAAGGGGAAACTCTAATGCCGTGCCGTTAATAGTTCGGGTGCTTAAGTACCAAAAAGAAAGACTGTTTTTCTCACCAAAAAATATTCTTGCTTGGTGAGTAGTACACCAAATTAAATTGGCAATAGTTGGGCCTGATACTGTTGAATTAGCCCAAGCCGAACCGTTATAAGTTTGTGGAGTATCTTCACCATTACAAGCGAATAGAAACTGCCCCCCAGCCGTACCAATTTGAGTATGTTGAAACTTGTTGTTTGACCGACTTGTTACAACTGCTGACCCCACTGCTCCTGCATCTGAAACTTCGTAAATGCTTCCGTTATTACAAGCATATAACTCGTTATTGCCTGACAGTGGTGCATACTCCATCAGTGTTTCCACATTGCCACTCATTCCAGTGGCGTAAGAAATAGAACCGCCTCGCAAAGTAACGTGTTCAGTTTCAGGGAAAAAGTTATCAAGAATAACCGCATTGTCTGATGGCATGGAAGCCAGTGCGTGTCGGGTATCCCACCCACCTGTCGGTGCAGGTAAAGTCTTAGAAACTGACGCAGGTTTTGTTCGTGCAACACCGAGAGTCATAGTATTGTCGTGCCTCCTGTTGGCTTCCCGGCAAAAATATCACCAGCGAGCAATGTTCCAGAAGACGGTTGATCGTTTTTGGCAAGTAACTTAAACATATCTAAATATGTTTTTGCCGCAGAAACAGAAGGTAACCCGTCACCCTCTAAATATTCATATATTATTCCAAGAGTGAGAAGCTCCGAATCTAGCAAAGGCACATCGGTGTCTAAAGTGAAAGCAACCTTCGGTGAGCCTGAAGCCGCAACGTCCACCCACTTGTTAGAAATGTATTCATAGGCGTATGCGAGTCCAGCCGTAGGGACAGGGATTATCAAAATAGCATCGCCCCGCAACCTGAACTTTCTTGCTCCAGAGTTGCTGTATCCTGTGGCCTTAAGGTTTTGCCATTCTTTAGGGGTGATCGGCCCGGTCATTAAAAATTCCCCGGTTCTATCCCAAAATGTCTCTGGAACAAATCGGTCAAAGTCAGCCTCAAGAATTGTTGATGTTTGTGTTTCCGTAGCCACTGATGTGAAGGTTTTTTCTTTGGTAAGAATCTGCCAATGAAAAGACTTCATTAGTGCATTGCCAACCTTGTCAGCGTAACGAACCAGCTTCAACGATTCTACATTACTGTTACCAATGCCAGAAGCGGGTTGTGCTATGCCTATTTCATCAGCCGCATCTTGAATTATTTTTAAAAAGTTTGCCATGCTCTACCCATTATCTCCGGTTGAAGATGGAGGGGAGCCTTTGCCAGCACTCCCCAACATTCCTTAGTTGCTTCCGATACGAACCGCCTCTTGTTCTCGGATAGTTTTATATCCATAGAGAACATCCAAACGACAAGGAAACTTGTCATCGGCAATTGTGTATTGGCGAACAACTCTCATTGAGATACCGTCCATCACTTCACGGGCTGAGAAATCCACACCCTTCGGCATGATTAAATCAGCCGTTGCAAAAGCGAAAGCGTTTTTGCCAAATCCCAGTGAGATACCATAATCTGCACTTGCCGCAACAACGGTTGATCGATCAGACTCAACACACAACACCGGAGCATTATCTGCAGGTACAGCCGTAACATTCTGCTTGGCTCCTGTTGCAGTCAATGATGGTGTGATGGTGATAGCAGTCGCACTGGTTCCGGTTGTAGCCGCAACCGCAAACGGTTTCAGAATACCAGTGCTGACCTTAGTTTCAGGGTGGACACTATACACTCCCGTGAAATAGATGACATCGCCCTTAACCAATGTTCCAGCACCCGTGTCAACGGTAATGCTTGCTCCACTTTCACTCGCTCCGTTTACCAAGTAGTCACCAGTGCCGTCATCGGTTCCAGTGGTGTGTATTGGCATCAAAGTGTTCTGGTAAACATCCGTATAGCCAAGGAAGTTGTTGGCAACCATGCCTTTGCGGTAGTTCTCAGACAACTTAGCAGGATCGTTAAACAACCCTTTGAGAGCATCAACCAAATCAACATTTGCCTGAGTGTTAAGAATCAAACAACGATCATCACTAGCCAAAGAGTCCGTTAGGTCTTTGCTAGAGTTAAGAACGTCTTCGATGGAACAAGCCGCCCCAATGTCAGACACTTCTTTAGAAACGTCTTTATACATTGACAAGGCATCGCTCTCGATAGCCGCACCCAAAACTGACATAGCAGGTTTGAGAATACGATCAGAGAAGTCATCCAAATCAGTTGTTAGATCAGAAGACAGGAAACTCAGGTCAACACCTTTCTGCGTTGCAACTTGCAGGGTTTCGGTTGCTTCCGTTGTGTCCTGTGCCGAGAGAGCCGACCCAGTTCTGACTACATACTCATTAGGTAATCGAATTGACAAGCTATCGCCAATTTTTGCTCCACTTTTCGCAAAACGATCATCATACTGTCGGTTAATATTGCCAACAAAATTGAGCTTTTGATGGAGTATCCGCAATGCTTCACGGGTTACTGCGGTTGGTGTTATTAATGTGTTAGCCATTGTTCAATATTCCTTACATAATTATTATTAAACGGGTTATCCCGTTCTTTTTCTTATTTGAGCGTTACGTTTCGCAAGCCAATCCTTAGCCGAGTCTTTGTCTGTTGGGGTGTTACTCTTGTGTCTGCCGCCTTTCCCCTTAACAGGCTTGGATTCTGTTGCTGTAGCTGGACTTACCTTGCTCCCCTTTTTGACTTTTGCTTTCATCTTGTCGAACATCATCGCCTTATATGCAAGTTCAGTTACTACTGGATCGGATCGCCACCCTGCCTCTGTTGCCTTTTTATCAGCACCATAGGTTTTGCAGAAGTAGTCGATTACCTCCCCAACTTTTTCGGTAAATTGCGGGATTCTGGCATTAAGGGTTTTCTCGCCCTCAATTTCTCTAGCTTGACGATCCGCTTGCTGGGTGTGGGCCATCTCGCCCTCCTTAGCACTTACCTGTTGAACTGTTGCATTGAACTCCTTCGTCTTTTGCGAGATCGCATCTGAAACTTGTCGGGCTTGATCGGGGTTCGATTGCCAAAGCTGATTCAGGTCGATTTCGTTTAATTGGGCGAGTTCTTGTCGAATAGCCAGACCTTGTGAATAAATGTCTAGGGTGTCACCTTGCAGAGATAAAAGCTTCTCAGCCGATTGCTCTCTAGCTTCAATGTGCTTTCTCTGCTCTGCTAATTCCTGCGTTTTCTTTGTGTAATCGGATTGCAACCCTTTCCCGTAGGATTCAAATTGTTCCGCTTGCTCATCAGATAACGCATCTTTATTTACTTTAAACTTCTTCCCGCCGAAATCATATTCTCTGTATTCCGGCACATCTTCATCTGCGTCCTCATCATCATCAGTGTAGCCTTCTCCACTTTCATCAAGGTTTTCTTCCGAATCCTCAACGTCCGTTTCGATGGTTTCTGTGTGTGATTCTTCAGCGTTTACTTCTGTCTCTGCCTCAATTCCTACTGTGGATGTTGAGTCGTTCATAATTTAATTCCTTACTGTTGAGGGATTCCCTGCGGTGGCAAAGGCTGTCCCTGTGGTTGTATTGGTTGCCCGGTGTTCGGGTCAATTGGTACTTGAGGTTGTTGGGGTAATTGCTGTGGCTGACTAGCCATTCTGATCCTTTCAGCAACTTTTTCAGCACCTTCAAAGTCCATGTGTTCTAGTAAAATGTCACCAATAAATTCAGCAGAGCCGGGTACTTGTCTCATAATCTCAATCAAGGTTTCTCTCGTTTCTTCACGTTGAGACTCGTATGTTGGCCCTGCTTTAACTGTCACATCGTATCGACCCGTGTTTAGGTCGTATAACTTATCTTGAATTTCATTTTCTTCATTCACTTGGGTTGGTTGCTGTAGATTCCCCATATTAGAGTTGACCAGTTGAACCACTTTCTCCTTTTGATCCGTCCCTATAATTCTCAGCGTATTCCTTGCCGTATAAACGCTAGGTATAATCTCGACCAGACATTTGCCAGCGTATTGAATCGCCCTAGACAAATTATCCACAAAATGAAAGTTAGAGACATCAGACTCTTTCTGACGAGCGAGAATAGCCTTTCCACTGGTTTCATTTGATCTGGCTCCCAATGCGGAGTCATAAATTCCGATAATTGATTTCATATCATCGGCACAAAGCATTGCCTCGTTAATCGCACCGCTAGGGACTCCGCTAAAAGGCTGTCTAGCTGGCGCACCACCTGATGATGGGTCGTATTCAAGATAAGCGTGGCTTCTTGTGTTTGCTGATTCCCATTTCTCTACATCATCTGGATGAACGAATCCTTTAGGCCCAATGAACGGAGATTTTGGTGCAAGTGCCACTAATTCAGTAGAGGCTGATCGCCAAAAGTTAAGCATCATCTGCGAGTCTTTAGAATCATGGATCATTGACCTAAAATGTCTGCGTCCCTCGTAAATTATTTCCTCACCCCAAACAGGGCAGATTGGGATTGACTCACCGGGCCATTCATCCTCTTCCAAAACTTCCTTGCCACTTAAAACTCTCCGCATTACTTTGTGGGTCTGGACAAGCCTTTCACGCTTGATGTTGACATTCTCGACCAGCATCAACATCCTGCCTTCATCGGTCAAAGATGATTCCCGTATAACCATGCCATTATCCAACTCAAGCAATTTCCTGCTTACTGGTTCTCTAAGGAAATATTCCGCAACTTGAATTTGCTCATCATGCGTAGAGTAATGACTAACTGCTCCACGTTCATCACCTTGGAAGCTGGTAGCCTCACGGTCAGGCCATTGGGTTTCAAACTCGTCCTTAGTAAAGAAGTCGCTTACGAATCCATAGTTCCAGTCACTAGCATCAAACTCTGTGGAATTAACATCCCAGTGAACCAGCAGGGGATTAGGTATTCTGTGTATTCTCGCCTCTAGGTCAAAAGACTCAGGGCTTGCGTAGTGGATACCAATACGGAAGAAACCAAAGCCACCCGACACCGCATGATCTAAAGCAGTGTCAAAGGCAATATCAGCATTTGAGTTTCTTTGAACAGCACGAACCAGACCGTTTATAACTTCTGCCGTTGCCACATCTGCGCCATTATCAACAGGGGAAACAATAATTCCCGGTTTATTCTGCCTAGCATCGTTTACTACCTGACGAATAAATGGGGGGATTTTGTTAATGGTAAGGCAAGGCCGAGACTCAAGCTCACGCTGACGCTTAACCTCAATAGGCCATTGTTCACCCAACCGACCAAAACAGACATCTTCCTCATAGCGATTGCGGTTGAAGTCAGAACCATCTTGCGATTCCTCATATCGTTCCGTTGCATCCTTAATGATGTCGGCTTCTTTATTAGCATCGCCCTTTTTAGGTCTGTAGCTCTGCTCTTCTTTTTTTTCTTCTTCTTTGACTTCTGCCATTTGGGAATCCTTTTCAACTACATTGAAAAACTAACCTCTATATTGATTTGCTTGGAATCCTACCCAAACAAAACGATCTGGGTTTTTATTTTGAATCCATATACAGCCCCTTGATTTCGTCTAATATCTCCAACGGAGATTCGTTGCCATGCAGAACAATCTCATCGTCCCAACTCATCCCATATTTCCCTTGGCTGTATTCTCTTTGTGGTGTGTCTGGCAAGTAATGGTCAGACAATCGAACCTCAAATTTCCCGTCCGGGGAGAGCAAGTATCGGCTTGATTTTTTTCCGCTTTTCCCTTTAGAGGCGTGTCGTACAGTCCATCCCTCTTTTTTCATAATTCTAGGGACAGCTTCCATATTTGCCTCATTAAACGCCTTCTTATATCCCCCAAAAATAGCATCATTGCTTGCGGCCTTCTTTACCCGGTCAGAAAAACCTTTATTCCATAATCCTGACATTTCTAACTTTTCCGCATTTTGAGAACGCTCTAACGCCAATTTAGCCTCACGTTGAGGGGCTGATTTTTTCCACAGATCACTTTTTTTCTTCCTAGCAAGCCTTCCCACCTCCCCCGGCTTTTTACCATGCAAAGGATCACCGAGTCTTTTTTGTAGCTTACGCCTATTTTTGCCGAGGCTAAATTTCTCAGCAAGCAAACTCGCTAATTCTCCGGGCTTATCTCCACTCCGCATCAACCCGCTTTGACTGTATGTGCCATATTTATTTATCAACTCTTGTTTTAATGGCTTTTCCTTTCTAGTTTTAACCCTGCTCATTAATTTTCCGAGTCGTTCCCCCGTCAACGGTTTTCCCAGTAACCCTTCCGCAAGATCACCAATCGGTTGGTCGTTGCGTTCTAATATTTTTGCAATATCATCTGCGAATAAAACAAAGTTGGATGTTCCTTTGCCACCTTGCCTAGAACCTTGATCCAGATACTTGATGCCGGGGATGCCATGATCCTTTAACATCTCAGAAGCCTTAGCCCTGTTGCCAGACCCAAAGCTCTGCAAAAACTCAAATGCTGTTGAATCTTCGGGGTGAAACAACCTATTATCAGGGCTTACATAGCTATCCTCAAACGGCTTATTGGCTTTCCTGTAGTTCTTCTCTATAAAATCCATCACAGATGACTGCTCACTCAAAGGCTTATCCCAATCAAGCATCTTGGCAATCTGATCGTCAGGGATGTCTACTTTGTAGGTATACCCAAAGTTTTCCCCAATGTCCTTTGGATTTACTTTTTGAACGTGGCTCTCATAGAATTTTATCAACTCATCCATATCATCATAGGCAGACCCGCCACCACCAGCCCGACTTTCCTTATAATATTTAATCCTACTTTCTATCTTTTCTCTTAAATAATTCTGCATATCTGGTGATTCATTGCGTTGGATATGCCCCAACAGCATTTCTATGTCTTGCCCTGTATCTAAAGCCTGATGTCCACTACGCCCTTGAGGGAAAGGAATATCTTTAATTTGATATTTGCTAAACCCTCTATCTATGCCGGGATATGTAGAAGTCAATGCCTCTTTGTACCCTCTCGCAACAGCAGGATTCTCTGCCATATACAACCCATGCCCATACGCTTGCGCCCCCTCACCAGTTCCAATCTTGCTCATGTCAAACTTGCTGAACTTATGCGGTGAGCCATGCCATGCTGTAGCTAGTGATGGCCCCTCTTGCAACATCCTTACAAGCAACTCTTCCTCTGGCACATCAAGAGTTTCCCAAGGTGGCTGTGCTTGTCGCTGTTCTGGGGTGAAGTCCATTCGTGTTTGTACGTTACGGGCTTCTGCTTCTCCAGCAAGGCGTTTGTATGCCTCAAACTGAGGGTCAATATCCAACGCATTTAACTGTTGCTCCGTTTTAGTACCAGCCCATTCAACCGCTTCATCCCATACATCTTTTGGCACTCGCCCTTTTAATTTATCTAAGGCATCTGGGTATGAGGCACTCCACTTTTGTATCTTCCTCGCAGTATTAGCTATTAAAGCAGAGCCAGTTCTGTCAGCCGAAAACAAGCCAACGCTATGTGGGTTCCCCCCTCTAGCAAAACCCTCTTGGGTCTGAGGCCACATATGTTGTAACTCGTGGGCGAATACATCTTTAGGTGGAATATTTTTATCATTAACTAGGATTGCCCCTTTATGCCCCGTCATGCTTCCGTAGTCGTAAGTTGGGTGAAACGCTCCTTCACCCTCACCCACATTTTGCGTAGGGACAACTTTAGTATTTATAGATTCAGGGTATGCCTTGTAAAGTTCATCGTGCTTTATGCTTATGCCACCACCTGTCGGTCTAAAATCTCTGACCTCCATCCCACTATCATCAATCTCATATTTCCACTTGCCATCAACATCATTAAACCAGCCTGTTTCATCCCATATCTGCTTGCGGTTGACACCTTGCCCTGCCAAGTCTTTCGCTTTCTGCAATGCGAGTTTGTTTGCTGTCCTTGAGCCAATACCAGCAAAGGTTCCCGCTATCCCTGCCTGTGGCATAACATCCATTAACATTGGCACAGGGTCAGGCACATCAGCCATGTTGATAGGAGTGCCACGCAATGCTTCAAGTTGACTCATGTCCAGCCTTGGCTCCATAACAGAAGAGGGTAGGTAGCGGTCAGGCACAGCGTAGTCAGTAATAGCACCCCCAATCTTTTGCATTAGTGAAGGCTCTTGACTTATAGTCCCGGCTCTACCCCTTGCCAGCATCCCTGCCAAGTTCATAGCGTTATCTTCAGCCATGCGTTGCTGGTTCAGTGGACTGCCTCTTAACATTTCTTCTAAAGTCATCTAATTAAATCCGCCGCCTGTTGCCCTAATAAATTACGCATATCTCCTATTATTTTCATTTGATCTGGAGTATACATACCAGCCCATTCATTATATTTGTCAGGGGCTAACGCTCCCCTTGCCCACGCATCCAATCTATTCATATCCATAAACTCCGAGTACGGCCTCATCTGCCCACCTTCTCTAACGGGGAGAGACCAAGGCTTTCCATGCTTTAAGTTTCTTGCAAGTTCTCTTTGATAAGCCATCCTATTTATTTTATTTTGTTTATCTGTAAATGAATTAGCCAAATCGCCACGCAACTTATTCCAACTTGGGTCAACCTGTGGGAGATAGTGCAACATATCCCCATAAATCATTTGTTTGAGTTCTTTTCTTGGCAGTCTTGAGGTTGATGGATAAACCTCTATAGTCGGCTTTCCTTGAAACGGGTTATCTTTATCATCGGGCGAATAAAATTCCAAATAACCCCCCCCCACGTTTCTGCTTGGATCACCATCAATTAACTGCCAATCATATTTCCCCAGCCGGGGGTGTTCCTGTGTTATTTCAGAAATCATCCCCCGCTTCCACCCAAGATTATTTTTAGAGGGGTCTTCTACCTGTTTCCCAAGCATAGCTACATCCCTGTCACTAACTGCACCGAGCATCCCCCGCATTAAACTGTCGCTTAGTTGTCCCATTTTGTTTTTCCTTTTATGCTTTCACTTCCATTCTCAAAGTGAACGAAAACATTTCAAAACTTTTATTATTTTTTTTTATCTGCATTTCACGCCCTGATGTAAATGCTTTGCTTCCATTTCCAGACTCGCAACACCCGTTTGCTCGCATTACACCGTTGTCAAGAATTATTTTTATCTGCATATAAAAGCCTCAAGTGCCGGAAACCCGCATGGATACTGGCTGATCTGGTCGTTCTCAAAAAGCCATTTGGTATAATGGTTATGTAATAAAGAATTTGTTCTTTCACATTTATAAGGAGAAACAAAATGAAATTTATTTATAATGATGGAGGTCGGAAGCAAGCTGGCTATAAAGGAAAGACTGGCGATTGTGTTGCTAGGGCAATAACGATAGCCAGCGACCTTCCTTATAAAGAGGTTTATGATACCCTTGCAAGTGGCAACGCCAGCCAACGCAAATCCAAACACACAAGGCAAACAACTGGTCACAAACGATCTGCAAGAAACGGAATCTACACCACTCGTAAATGGTTTAAGGATTACATGATCTTGTTGGGCTTTGAGTGGACTCCCACCATGTTTATAGGTAGTGGGTGCAGGGTTCATGTTAGGCCAGATGAGTTGCCAAAAGGGCGGCTGGTTCTCAATCTTAGCCGACACTCTACTGCTTTTATAGATGGAGTGCTTCACGACACCTACGATTGCTCCAGAAATGGAACAAGGTGTGTTTACGGTTATTGGCTGAAGCATTAGTTGTCCCATTATCCCATCCACCCAGTAGCCCCACGGGGCGTTAGTCTTTTCCTTACCACACTTGGCCTTTCCACTAGCTTAGGGAACAAGTGAGTGAATCCCCAGACCAGTGCATCCACCCGATCAGGTGATCCTTCCCCGGCATAACCTCCTGCGGTCATCTGGCACATCTGATCCTCTAGTTCAGGGAAAGTACCAACGTGACTGATCCGTCCCAAGCTGTATAAAGAACTGATGGGTTCGGCCCTAATATGTTTTCCTCTAGTTGCCCTAACCTCGACAATGGGAATCCCCGGCCTAATACTTTCCAGTGTATGACGCACCATGTCCCCACCCTGATTAACCTCAATGACAATTGCATCAGCTTCCCATTTATCAAAAATGCTTATGGCACGGTTAGCCCATTGGGAAGGTGTTCCCTGTCGAGATACATCATCAAGCACATACCCACGCTGATCGCTATCGCCCAGACCACAAACAATAATTCCATGTTCGTTAGACTTTTCTTCAGAGGAAATTGCTGGATCAACGCTGACAACAATTCTTCCCATCGTTGGTAACTCTTCACGCCTGTTTTGATGAAACGTCTGACGATCCCAAATTGCCCCAATTGCTTTTGGTTCATATTCCCCCATCCAGATATGAGCGTATCTATCTTTTTTTTGCTCTTTGTCAAAAAGTCTTTCATCGTTTAGTTCTTTTGGGAAAAACTTGTTAGCGTCATAATTTACTTTCTTAATAACTGCGTTGTTCGGGGTAACTTGTGATCTAAACAATTTATCAACCGGATCGTTTGCGTTCCTTGGGTTCCAACTAAACCACAACTGGCTTCCCGGCTTTCTAATTGTCGGGATCAACACTTCCAAAGACCGTTGACTAATCGTTTGGGCTTCTTCAATCCAAACCCTGTCAATGCCTTCCATCGACTTAATCTGATCTGCGGTCATTGCCCCAAGGCCAGCAAATAGAAACACTGTTCCGTTCTCGCCCCTGATTTCGTTCTGTAAAGAAGTGTAATGATCTCCAAGCCCCAACACTTCAATCTGGTCATCCAGTAACAGCTTGACCGAATCCTTGATAGAGCGTTGCACCTCTCTGCCGCACAGAATCCTTAACTTCTGGTCGTACCCTTCACACAAAAGAGCCTTAGCAAAAGAGTGAGACTTGGCTGATCCACGACCACCATAAAAAGCCTTGTACCTGCGAGTCGAATATAAATCCATAAACGGCTCAGGTATCTCAACGCTTACCTCTTCAATTAAAGTCTCGGTCATGCTCTGCCTCTGGTTCTAGTTCACCGTCTGCAACAACACCCATAATATTTAAAACCTTGATGGGTTTCTCCCCACCGTTTATTTCCATCTTCATATCCGTTGGTAGCTTCGGTTCGGTCAGGTCTGCAATCAACTTAATGGCACTCATGTTTCCCTTTTGCGCTTCCCTGTTTGCAACTTCCGCAATTACCTCTGCATTGTCCCTATGCTCAAGCTCAATGCCCTTTGCCTCTAACACCTTTAAAATATCTGCGTTAGGGGTCTTTCGCATAACAGCGTTAAGCCTTGCCCTTAAGCCATGTTTCGTTCCCGGCTTCATTCCTTTAGGATTGCCAGATTGCCCCGGCAAAAATCCCTTCCCAGTGACTCCACCCGTTGCCTTTTCGTTGCGATCATTCATAATTTAACGTGTAAAAACGTGGTTACATTTCGGACATTCAATAGGTTTTTTCTCATCTAGCTCCCCCTGATCTTCTTCCGTTCCGGGTTCAAAGTCAGGTTTATCAAGAATTGACATCAATTCATCTGTGCTAAACATTGACTCCATAATCTCAGGGTCAATATCTGCCAGAACGTCCTTATCCCATTCAGCCAACTCTGCTGATCGGTTATCGTAAAGGGCCAGTTTTAATTTCTGTTTCTCGCTTAATCCTTTACGCTGAACAACCACCCACTCGTTACCGTCAGCCTGAACGATCTTAACCTTCTCGATCCCGGCTTCACTTAGTGCCTCATAAGTCCCGTTGCCAGCAAGGATGTTCCCATCCTCATCAATAACGCCTGAACGTGCCGCACCGACTTCACGCAAAGAATTAGCAACCATCCCAATGTTTCTAGGATTATGCTTTCTAGCGTTATTTTGATCTGGCCTTAAGTCAGCTAATTTATTCACGTTTCTTTTTCGCTCCTGCTGATCTGACATAAAACCTCTGTGCATGGAACCGACTCACCCCATCTAAATCCTTCACCAAAACATCCGAGACTGAGTTCATTGACTCAGCCATTGATGGCAAGGAAGAGGAGATATCCCCTGAAAAGATGACATCGTTGGCATCATGTATGATTTGTTTGCCCAATTTCTTAACCCTAACCCTTATAATCTTTAGACCCGCCACCCTCTTAACCTTTGAGAGATCAGTATCCCGGTTTCGGCTTCCGAGGCTTTCGTGGCGGTTTAGTTGGTTTTTTCATTATCTTGCTTCCCCTTTTCCATGTCTTCACACAGTTCTAAAGCTAAATCATTGTTATAAGAAACCTTGCCTATGTCAGAGATAACAACTTCGGGTGGCTTGGCTTTCTTTAACCACTCTTTTGTCTCTTTTGAAAACCAAACTGGTTCATACCACTGGCAATCTTTAGTCACATAAGTGTCAGCGTTATAAAGACCTAGCCCGAAATTAGCTACCGGAGCCACTAATTCCGTGAGGATACTACAACCCGTCAAGAACATCAGGCATACCACTACGCTCCCTGACTTTAGCTTTAGCCTCATCAATTTCTTTCTCCACTTCTTTAGAGGCCGCCATACCTTTAGGATGGTTAATATTGTTAAAAATATTACCTGCCAGATAATTCATAATGGGCCACAATGTTTTTAAAACCGGAATTTTTTGAACAAATTTATCCGGCAAAGCCCCGGTTATAGCCGTAAACACCAACACAACTTGTCCTGCAATTTGAAACCATGATTGATCTGCAAACATACTTGATAAGTCCATGACTTTTCCCCCTAATGGTGACACCATTTGTCACAAGTTTGGCAAAATTGAATTTTTCTCGCATTGATATACATTGTCACCACATCATGCTCTGCCTTTTCACAATATATTTTTCTTTAATAAAATCAAACATTAGCCCACCCACATTACGTTCTGAAGTTTATCCGCAGACTCATCAATATCGACATGAATCCACCCTGAATATATTCCGACACGTTTGAATGCTTTCATGCTAAGTGCAACAAGTTCATACCGATCAATGCTGTTGCCGCAAGCTATATCAACTGCCAAACCTTTAATGTGGGAGGAACGCTTTGACGAGTGAGGGATTGTGTCGTTATGCTCTTGGCAACGATACCCACTAGTGATGACTAGGGATCGGCCTATTGTTGAACGTAACTCTTGTAGTTTTAAAACTAGTCGGGGGTCAATATCTGCAACACCACAATGGGGACAAGCAAACTCATCACGATAGAAGTTGTCGCTTAATTTCTCTCTGGCATTCGGCTCGACCTTATAAGCATCTCCCATAACACTAAGATCATACTTACGCAAACAAACCTTGATAACCCCGTGAAGTATACCCGTGAAGTATACCCGTGATGTCGGGCAGTCTGATTAAATCCTAGACTTTTCCATACTGACTTTTAAAGTCAATTCTTTTATTCGTCAATGCAATTAGCAACCCACACAAACTGATTATTTCATTTCGCCTTTAAATTATCTTGTGAAATAAAAAGGATCATTTGAGTTTCTTACCTTGATGCACTTTGGGCAATCGCTCTCTTGGTCATCCCAACAAAAATTAAATTCTGTTCTAGGAATTTCCCCCTTCTCAGCTTGTTCTGCAACTTGGCATAGTGGGTAGTCTTTGCCCACTTTATCTGTCTTGCCTGAATATGTAGTATGAATGTAGTGTTTCATTTCCGTTTTCTCCCTAATAATTTTTGATGATACTGTGAGGATAGTAGGAAATTTGCCAAGTTGATTTGCAATCGTAGCACTCCATTGGGTCGATAAAGTGGTCGGGGAAATGTTTATCCCCTATAATCCAGTGGGGGTCTTCCTCAGCAGAGTCTACTTTATCGCTCCCACACTCTGGGCATTTCTTGAAGTCAATCTTCTTTGAACTCATTTCAATACTCCTTTTTTAAGATTCGTTCAGCTTCCTTAAACGCTACCCCAGAAACAAAACTGTTAAAAGTAATCTCGCCATAAGCAGACCCTGAATTAATCTTTTCCACAGCCTTGCGAATAGTCTCAACCTGCTTGTCGCTCTTAAACCTGATCTGTACTCGCTTGCCCCCAGCAGAAGGCCGTCCAACTGGCTTTTTCATATTTTTCCTTAAAAGAATGTTTTGACTTCAATGACCAGAGGTTCCCATGATGTTTTTTTATGGCAGTGTCTGCACTGCGGAGTATGGGCATTAACCTCTTCTCTGGAAGTATGGTAATTTCTAAACCCCCCTATCTTTTTGCATTTTTTGCACTGCCACATCAGTTCCTTCTTAGCTTGCTTTTCCATCACATCTCTCCCTTTTAATAGCTGGGCAAACTATCCCAAGCCTGTTTCCATTTTGGGTTTGCATCCATACACTCTTGGCAACAAGCCAATCCACAATCATCATATTCAATTTCATTGCCTTCCAAGCAATCCCAATATTCTTCAGAATCAACTTTGCAATGGTTGCAAATATCTGTTTCTTCATAAGTGGCTTTAACAAATTCCCCGTTCCTGAGTATCTTTTTTCTGTCGTTTGTAATTATTATTTTCATCTCATCTCTCCTTTGGGGGCTTTCGCCCCCTGTTAGTTATGCTATTTTTGAGTATTTGTTAAATCTTTCTTGCCTTTTTTGTTGAGCCTTTTTATATTTTTCAACAACTAATTCCTGTGCCACAGTCACGCCTCTTGTAAACTTTTCCAAGTCCTCTCTATTTTCGCTATTAAAAACGACAAGGCCATTATGCTTGATCTTGTAAGTAGCGTTTTCAAAATGCCATGCGGATTTTCTTGGCAATTGGAAATAACTTTCCAGAGCCAACAAAGCCCCATGAATGTTTGCGAAAGTTGCGAACCTTTTCCCATTCTGATAAAGCGTTGTGTTAAGTGCGTGTGCCATTTATTATCTCTCCTAGTTGCGGGGGCAAAGCCCCCTGTTGGTTTTATTTTTATTTCCAAACTCTGTTGTACTCTGCAAGAAATCGTTTCGGGACTGCAACACCATTATCAAATTCTTTAGGCATCTTTCCCCCATCTGGATACGCCCATGTTCTTTGTTCAAGTTCAGAGTCTACCCATAAATCCCTGACTAACACTAAGTCGTAGTGCATCCCTTTATCGTTAGGGTTAAAGTCTGAAGGTTTTTTATTTTTTAAAAATAATAATTCTTTTAATTTGTCTGCATGATTATGATCTAAAACATCGCCATGCTTGGAGTCTACTGTTTCAATATCCCATTCGTATCTAACCATCTCATCTCTCCCATTTGCGGGGGCAAAGCCCCCGTTAGTTATTTAATAAGTTTTTTTTCTTTAGCTAACCAAAATGGAATGAGGGTTGTGAAAACTCCCTCAAAAGCCTTGCCTGTGCAACGTAGCAATGTAACTTGGCTCAATGGAATCCACTCTGCCCTGTCTTTAGAAGAGTTCTGGTCATCTATCAAGAAAGCCTTGCCAGAAGAACTTGTTTCCAAATAATCTGGAGATTCTGAGCCATCATCTCCATGGACAAGTGGAAATTGACCAATATCAACAAGGCTGTGAGGCCATGCATCTACGATCTTCACATTCAAATCTTCAATGTGTACTAAGTTTTTCATCTCATCTCTCCTTGTGTTCGTGTTGTTCATGTATATATACTACCAATACTTGTTCATCTTGTCAACACTTATTTGCAAATAAATAGGGGCTAAAGTACGAATATCCGTAACCCTTTGTTTATCAGTCCTTTACAGTGGCATGAAAATGTTCAAGCTTTATTGATTTTTATTTCTTCTATCAAATTCCCCTGCCCATCGTATCTTCTGACAGGATAAATAGGGGGATCAACATAGGCCTTCCCATATTTCGCAATGTCTCTCTTCATCCTGTCCTTGATAGCAAAATATCTAGCGTTTTGCTTTTTGCTAAACTTCTTTTTCTTTTTTTTCATCGCTCAACCCTTTACAGGGGCATGAAAATGTGCAGGATGAGCCATATATATCTTTTCCCCACCTCTTTCCTTTGCAAAAAGATAAATAACTTCTAGTGGGGTCATGTTTTCCCTTGTCGCTTGTTCTACAATTCTGCGGTACAGACTCCCCTCTGGTAAGTGAGCAACTGAAATCTCCACTTTT
>VTLG01003524.1_pt1 | contig 33796 bp, 54 predicted proteins | sample 4694571 | NCBI WGS metagenome assembly VTLG01 (sample SAMN12604809, study PRJNA352737) | marine metagenome | biome: ENVO:00000447; feature: ENVO:00000209|ENVO:00000569|ENVO:01000036; material: ENVO:00002151; isolation source: viral sequences binned using virsorter ...
GAACAAGCAGATGACATATTAGAATTTGTTGTTGGTAATGATATACTAATGAAACTTACAGAAGCAGGAAGTGGAATTGAGTTTCCACAAGATTCACATCCATTAAAAATAGGTGCAGGTTCTGACTTACAACTTAATCACAATGGTTCTAATTCATTTGTAGAAAACTATACTGGTAATTTAAATATCATCAACAATACAGATGATGGAGATATAATTCTGAAATCAGATGATGGAAGTGGTGGTACAACAGCCTACTTGACATTAGATGGTAGTGCAACATTAGTAAACTTTGATAAAGCATCAAGACATATGGATAACACGAAACTTTATCTTGGTGCTGGTTTAGATTTAGAATTATATCATACTGGTTCAGATTCATATATTGCAAATACTACTGGTGATTTATACATACAGAATGAAGTAGACGATAAAGATATTATATTCAGAACAGATGATGGTTCAGGTGGTATTGAAACTTATTTAACATTAGATGGAAGTGCAACAACAATAGAAATAGGACAAAAAATGCAGTTTCCAGCAAGTCATAGTGCAGATAAAATTGTAATGTATAGTGGTGGTAATGAAAAGATTGGCACAGAAGCAAATACATTATTGTTTACAGCAGACAATTTTAAATTTTTAGATACAGCTGGACACAACAATTTATTTATGGATAGTTCAGGGCAAATTGGAGTAGGAACTACTTCTCCAGCAACAATGTTAGATATAAGAGCAAGTGGTGCAAATGGATTAGTCTTGAATAATGATTCTTCTAATTCTGCTGATAGTGGAAGAATATTTTTTGAAGGAACTTCTACAACTGCAATAATGCAACAAGGAAGTGATTTAAGTTTTAGAACTGGTGCAACAACTGGTAGTTCAAGTGGTACTGAAAGAGTACGAATTAATACTGATGGGATGCAAATACATAGTGGGTCATTAGGTGTTGGTGTTGCAACAAATAGTAATGATGGAAGAATTACAACAAGTTCACATATTAGAGCAAACAATGGTACTGGTGGCTGTTCATTAACAGCAAATGATGGTGGTGGTAATGCAAGTATTACATTTAATCATGAGTCGCAAGTTCCTGAACAAAATGGAAACTCAGCAAGAATTCATGTCAATACTGATACTACTTCTGATTGTCATATAGAGTTTGAAGTAGCAAGTAATGTCACAGCAAGTTCAAGTGTATCAACAACTGATGTTTGCCAAATGAGGGACGGAAGTATTGATATCCAGCAAAACCTAAGACACTTAGGAGATACTAATACTCTTATGGAATTTGGAACTGATACAATTAGTTTTGATACTGGTGGTACAGAAGCATTAAGAATTAATAGTTCTCAAAATATTGGTATAGGAGAAACTTCTATTGATGCCAATCTACATATCACAGGAAGTCCAGTAGTAGTTAAATTAGAAAGAGCAGGGCAAAGGGCTATGAGATTTGGTACACCTGACGATAGTTCATTATTTATTTTTGCAGATTCAGATGATTTAAAATCAAGTCAAAGAATGGTTATTGATAATTCAGGAAATATTGGTATAAATACTACATCACCAGGTACTTTATTCACAGTATATAAAGACGGAACACAAGCATCAAGTGTTAGCACAACATATCAAATACAAACAGTATCTGATTCTAATGGTGGTATTGCTATACAAGCAGGAGATAGTTCTATTGCTTATTTAGTATTTGGGGATAATGGAGATTATGATGCAGGTAGAATTGCTTATAAGAATGCATCGCATGATTTATGTTTTTATACTGACAATACTGAAGAAATGGTATTAGATAGTGACGGAGATTTACATGTAGATAGAGATGTAGTAGCATTTTCTACAACACCTTCAGACAAAAGATTAAAAACTAATATTAAAGATATTAATTATGGTTTAGAAACTATTATGAAACTTAATCCAAAACAATATGACTGGAAAAAAGATGAAACTCATGATATAGGTTTTATTGCACAGGAAGTAGAAAAAATAATTCCAGAAATTGTAAAAGATAAAAAACACTTTGATAAAGAAATAAAAACTTTGGATTATGAAAAATTAACAGCTGTATTAATAAAAGCAGTTCAAGAATTAAAACAAGAAATAGAGGATCTTAAATAATGGCAGGACCAGCAGTTGGAACAAGTAATGTAGGTATGAGGGCTATAGGTAGTGCTCTTGGAGAAGCTACAAATGTAAATGAAACTTCAAATTTAAGTTTAGCAAGTTTATGTGGTGGTACAGACGGATCTATCACAAACACTTTTCCAAGCAATGATGATAGTGGACCAGCAGACACTTTTAATAGATTAGGTGGTACAAATAATCCTATACAAAGCACATCAATTGATAATCCTGATGCGACTTTATTAAACAATATAGGAACAGCACCATATCACATGAGCCATACTTTTGGCGGGCAACATGCAGACCTTACAGGAAGTGGTCCAGGCAGGTAAAATTTCAATGTAAATAAAATAAGGGGTTTGAAATGAGTGAAAAAACAGTGAACATAAATGACAAAGACTATAACTTTGATGAACTATCAAAAGAACAACAAATATTAGTTGAGCATGTAGAAACTTGTCGTAGGAATAAAAATCAGTTGTTATTCCAAATAGATCGTGAAAATGTTGCAGAGGGTGCATTTGCAAAAATGCTTACTGAATCATTTGAAGAAAAAAAGGAAGAAAAAGATGCCTAAATTAAATGTAGTTGCAGGTATTATTGACAAAGTTGCTGATAGAATTGACGACTTTACATTAGATAAAGCAGAAAAAGCAACACTAATACAAGAGATAAATAAAGCTCAACTTGAAGTCAATAAAGTTGAAGCAGGACAGTCAGGGCTTTTGAGTAGGTGGAGAGCTTTTTTGGGCTGGACGATAAGTGTAGCATTTGGCTATCACTATATCATACAGCCATTTTTGCTTTTCATATTATCGGCTTTTGGTTTAGTAGTGATTTTACCAGAGTTCGATATGAGTACAATGACAACAATTCTTTTGGGTATGTTAGGTCTTGGGGGCATGAAGTCGTTCGACCGCATGAACAAAAAGTGATGTTTGAAAAAATTGTAAAAGAAGTCATCGAACATGAAGGTGGATATGTAAACGATCCTGATGACAGAGGTGGAGAAACTAAATATGGAATTAGTAAAAAATGGTATCCTGAAGTTGATATTAAGCATCTCACAATGGACGATGCTGTTAATATCTATTACAATGACTATTGGATACCTAGTAAAGCAGAAAGTTTACCAAAAGAAATAAGAAGCACTTATTTTGATATGTGTGTAAACATGGGGCAGGGGCAAGCAGTAAAAATCTTGCAAGAAGCCATAAACAGCAAAAAAACAGCCAAAATAGAAGAAGACGGGGTAATTGGTAGCATAACTATTAAAAATGCCGTCAGAGTATCAAAAAAGCGATTACAAGCATATAGGGTATTGTTTTATGCTAGATTAGTTGGCATAAGACCAAGCCAAGAGAAATTCTATTACGGCTGGTATAAAAGGGCTATTGAAGTATGAAAAAAATAAAAAGCAGGGGGGTAATATTCGGTGATATGCACTTCCCATTGCATGACGAGGGGGCTTTCAGTTGTGCATTAAAGGTTATTGAAACAGTGAAGCCGAATGTCTTTATTAACTTGGGAGATTTTGCTGAGGGCGAAATGGTATCTCATTGGAGGTGGAGTAGAAGAAAGCGACCGCCATTAGAGTATCAACTTCCATTAATTGATAAAGAAGCTGATGAAGTGAATATGCATATGGATCGTATTGACTATGTTTTAGATCAAGTAGGCTGTAAAAAAAGATACTTGGCAATGGGTAATCATGACAATTGGTATAATGCTTTTGTAGAGGAAAACCCGTATTTAGAACAATACAAACCTGAAAACCTATTCAAGATCAAAGAAAGAGGTTATAAATGGTATCCGTACGGAGAAATATTTAAAGTTGAGGGAACAAAGCTTTATGCTTATCATGGTGGGCATTACAATAGCATAAACCACAGCAGAACGACAGTGCAAAATCTTGGCTGTAATATTATTTACGGACATACGCACGATTGTCAAAGAAGTGTTGTTCAACATATTTCAGGTGTGCATGTAGCACAAAGTATGGGGTGTCTGTGTAAGATCAAGAAAGATTTTTTAAAAGGCAGAAAAGTTAATTGGACTCACAATGTTGGAGTAGTTGATTTTTTTGATGACGGGTGGTTTAATTTAATCACTCTTGATATACATGACGGAATGACGACATGGAATAATGAAATAATAAAGGGGGAACAATGGGCTTAGCAGAATCAATAATTAGATTAAAAGAGGTAAGCAAAAAGCTTAGAGATCCTAGTTTAACTGATGATGAAATAGTAAAGTATTGTACCGAGCTACATAAAATAATAGATGAATTAGAAGTTCCCGAGATGATTAACATAAAAGATTTAATTGGAGAATCAAATGAGTACATATCTTGAAAATTATTGCACAATAGAAGATATACAATTGGTAGCCCCATTTGTATTTGACTATGACAGGAAAAGAGTAATATCAAACTGGGTAAGCCACAGCGGAAGTGATGCATCTACCATTTACAAAGCAGGTAGTGTTGGCAAACTTTCAATGCTTTATTCAAATGACATTGAGTTAACAAGTGTTAGCGACTTAGCTAGTGTTGACGCAGACGGCAAATTCTTTTTTGACGAAGATGCTGATGTTGTTTATTACAGGCCAACAAGCACAAATAATCCCAACTTTGACGAAAGTGTGGCAGCTGGACGGGATAATAAAACTCTCTTTACCGAGTTTATATCAAGAAGTTCCGACTTTGTAAGATCTTATATTAATAAACCAATATATAAGAACAAAGGTGTAGGAACGGGGGATAGTTTGGGTAGAGATTTTCCTGAGGTTATAGTAAGATCAACGGCACTTCTTTCAGCTTCACTTGCGATTATGGCATATGATAGAGAAAAAGGCGAAGAATTGCAGAATTTGGCATATAACCCAAATGACAATAACGGGCTACTAGATTTAATAAGACGAGGTGTTATTTCGTTAGATCAAGATGAGGACGGCAGAGATAAGATAGTTAAAGAAGTTGCTATAAACACTTCTTCAACAGGAACTATTGTAGATACTTTTGGACACCCGACAGTATCATATGATAGAATTAAAGTAATCATAGCAAGTGGTGGCACATTTTCAGCTGGCAGTACTTCTACTATTACATATAATACTTTTGTCGGCAATGATAATGGTTTAAAAATAGATCAAGTAGCGATCTCAGAAGTGATAGACGGATCATTCCAGTCTATTGGGCACGGGATCTATGTAAGATTTTCTACAGGTGTTTATACAACAGGCGATGAATGGGAAGTTGAAGTGTCAGGTTTAGACCACACAAGCGGTGGTGGAATTAACACTATACAATTAAAGAGGAATTAATATGCCGTATCATAAAAAGAAGAAGAAAAAAAAGAAAATGAAAAAAGGTAGAAGAAAGTAATGGCAAAAAATCTTAAAGGAATAAGTTTGAAAGGGCTTAGTGCTACTCAAAAAAGACAAATGAGTAGGCATAAAACTCATCACACCAAAGCACATTTAAGATCTATGGCTTCAGCTATGCGTAAAGGTAAAACTTTTAAACAATCACACACAGAAGCTATGAGAAAAGTTGGTAAATAATGCATTCAAAAAGACAAAAAGCATTACTGAAGAAATATGGGTTAAAGGGTGTCAATAAACCAAAAATGACACCCAAACACCCAAAGAAAAAAGCTATGGTGTTAGCAAAAGTAGGACCGCATAAGCTGAAATTGATCCGATTTGGTGCACAGGGTATGGGACATAATTATAGTGCGGGTGCAAGAAAAAGCTTTAAAGCAAGACACGCAAGAAATATTAAAAAAGGTCCAACTTCAGCAGCTTATTGGGCTGATAGGTTTTTATGGAGCGGTCCAAGAGGAAGAAAGAAAAACCCGCCAAAATCACAAAAAAGGGTGTTATGATGAAAAAACAGAGCATTAGAATACACCTAGAAGCTTGTAAAATATTTTATTTGAATATATGTGTGGCTTAAAATGAGAAGAAAATTTTTTAGTACAATAGTAAAAAAGTCAAATGGAAAAAAGAAAACAAGACAGGGACAAAGCAAAAGAACGAAGTATGGCACAAAGATTAGCAAAAAGTATTATAAGAAAAAATATAGGGGACAGGGATAATGGCAATAACATTTGAAAACATTTATAAAGATCGTGTTTTAGATAATATACAAAAATTATTAAAACAAAATCTTTCTTCAATACCGATCTTGTATAGTGAACACAGAGGACAAGAAAGCTTTTTAATTATTCCTGAATCTGATACATTTTTAGATCATTCAAGTAATGTTCATCTCAGGCAATATTCTACAACAATAGATTATAGACTTAGAAGAGGTGGGGAATATACAAAAGATAATCATTTGAATAGACTGACAACAATTGCTGAATCAGTCAAAAGAATTTTATTCGATAATAAAAACTTTGAAAGCGATAGCACTTCACAATGGTATAATGGCATAGTGGATAGTGTAGAATACACAAGAGATGAAGATGATGAAAACATTTCAAATGTTGCTATAACTTTTCAATGCAATGTAAATGAGGTAATATCATGAAATATAAATTAGTAAAAACAAGAGGATTAAGACTTCAATATGGTTATACACAAACTCCAAACAGGGTTTGTAGAAAACTTATTCGTGGCGAAGCAGTAAAACTTAAAAAAGAAGAATTGGCTGAATTAGAGTCGCTTGGTGTTCAATTAGAGCCAACAAGTAAACCAAAACCAAGCAAAAAAGAGGGAGAAATAGAAAATGGCAGTTAGTGGAAAAGTCTATTCTAAAAGCGGTTTTAGTATGGGCATAGTAGCAAAAAGCGGTTCAGCATTTACAACAGTAGCTTCTGCAGGCGGGGCATATAAATTGCTTCCAGTAATCAATGTATCATCACCCGTTCTCAATCTTGTAGAAAGTGGTGAGATCCGAAGCAATAATGCAGGAATGATTGAAACAGATAAAGATCAATTCAGAACAAGAAAAGGTGGATTCATTACAATGGATTTTGAAGTACCAGCTGAAAGAAATTTCATTACTAGATTATTAGCTAATGTATTGCAAGATCATTCTGAAAACACAAGCGGGACAAATGTGATTCACACAATTGAAGCTTCTTCAAGTGCGTCTTTATCAAGACCAGACTTTACAACAGCTTCAAGTGCAGGTGTACCAAGTTTGTTTGATATTGGACTTTATTATCCAACAGCAAATGAAGATAAAGCTATTACAAGTGCAGTTTTACAAACCTTAACAATGAGCTTTGATATGGCAGACGGAAGATGTTTAATGAGTGGAACATTTTATTCAGGCTTTACAAGTTCTAATAAATTTGTTATGGAAGAAAATCTATCCAATGCAGTAGATGTGATCGCTTCAGCATCAGCACCCGTTATTCCAGTAGAATCAAATTTTGATCTTAAAAAATTAGATGTGGACGGGCAAACATTAACAGATGTAATCATACAAGCAGTATCTTTTACATTTGAAAATAATGTCGCAAGAGTTGGTAGAGATGCTAATGGAGATGCTGAAAGTTATGCATTCGGTATTCCTTCAGTTAATATAACTGGAGAATTGACAGTGATGTATGACGGAAATGTAAATTTCGCAGACGGGAAAAATGTATTACAAGATTTTCTTGACGGGAAAACAGCAACTCTGAAATTACAGCAGGGAGACGGCACAGTGGACGCAGGCGAAGCAGGAGAAATGAACATTGAATGTGAAATTTTTTCAACAGCAGTTAATCTTGACGCAAATGCAGATACAGGTGCAGTAATTACAATACCATTTAAGGTTGTGCAACCAACTGACGATAATGGAGATCCGAGTGGGACAGCATTCAAATTTGAATACAACGACAAATTTGCTTCGTCAACTTGGTAAAAGGGGGAATAAGTGAAAGTAGAGATGTTTGAGAGAGAATGGGAAGCAAAGCCCATTACATATAAACAAAAAAGAGAGTTGTGGCAGTTAAGTCTTATTGCTTTTAAAGAAGAGGGACAAGACGAAAAAGACTATTTTAAACTGATGAACAAAGTAGAGGAATTTTCAGGGCTTACTGAAAAAGACTTTACTGATTTATCTATGGGGCAAATAGACTTAGTATTGCAACAAGTCTTTACACAATATATGGGGCTTGAAAAAAAAGACTCATAGGTCTTTGTAGCTATGTGTGGTTTTCCGCATTAGGTTTTCCACACATGGCATTAGAGTTTCCATACAAACGACAAAGCCCGATCTCTAAAAAAATGACAGTGTATAGAGATCTTGAACAGGTATGGCAAGAAATTTATCAATTAGTAGATAATTGGAAAGATAGTGATTATTCATTAGGTAGAAATTTGTATTTCTACTTACCATTATTTATGAATCCAAAATGGATTATTAGCGGAGATGAATCAACATTAATTACAGAATATAATTATGTCAAAGAATTTAATATACCGCTTGGCAGAGATCTTGACAGTGCAGACGCAGAAAAGCTTGAAGTGTTTGACAGAATAAGATCCGAAATAAACAATATAAAAACTTACATGAGCGAGAAAAATGGCAGATAAACATATAAGATTATTAGTTAGTGCAGAAGTAAAAGATGCTATTAACAAATTAAATAAAACCGAAAAAAGCACAAACAAGCTTGTAGGCAGTTTTAAGGGTCTAGCAATGAGGGCTGGGCTACTTGCAGGGGCAGCAGCTTTGGGTGCAGTAGTAAAAAGTTCAGTATCAACATCAGCACAGTTTGAAGCATTAGAGACAAGACTTGTTGCTTTAAAAGGTAGTGTTGAGGGCGGTAAAGAAGCTTTCCAAGCATTTAATCAAATAGCTAAAACAACACCATTTCAACTTGCAAATGTTGTTGAAGCAGGTGCTCAACTAGAAGCTTTTGGTGCAAATTCAGAAGAGTCTTTAAAAGCAGTAGCGGATCTTGCAGCTTTTATGGGTACAGACATAGTAGATGCAGCGAATGCATTTGGACGAGCTTTTGCTGGTGGTGCAGGTGCAGCCGATGTTTTGAGAGATCGAGGTGTATTAACACAGGTTAAATTAAAATCAGGATTTGATGATTTATCAAAGCTTACTTTACCACAATTTAGACAAGCATTAGAAGATACTCTTACAGATCCTCAGGGAAATATTGCAGGTGCAACAGACTTATTGGCTAAAACTTTTTCAGGATTGGTAAGCAACTTCCAAGACAGTCTTTCACAATTACAAGACAGCATAGGGGATTTATTAGCCCCAGCTATTAAAAGAGTTATAAGTGTTTTAAAAACAGGTGTTGATGCTTTAACTGAACAATTCAAAAGACTAGGAGAGACGGACCTTGAAACAACAATAAGAATTGTTAAAGATCTTGGCGGAGAAGTAGATCAACTAGTTATTGTTGCAAACAAAGCTAGATTAGTAGAACTAGATTTAGAGATTGGATCAACTACCGCTGAGGAAGTTATTAAAAAAGTATCAGCTTTTGAGCAGGGCATTTTAGATTCAGTAAACGCAAGAGCTAAACAACAAGAATTATTAAACACACTTTCAGCCGAAGAATTAAATGAATTACAGCTAGTTAATGTAGAGGGCAAAGCAGCTACAATGACACGAAAAGCATTCCTTGAAATGCTTATTAAAGGCAATGACGATGTAATTGCACAAAACCAACAAAACATAATAGATCAGAAAGACATATCTTTATTAATCAAAGAAAGAGCTGATTTAATAAGACAAAATAAAGAATTAGAAAAAGATGACGGCGGTGGCGAAGATCCTGTAGCAGTCGTAATGTCGCAAGAAGAAATAAAAACTGAAATATTAAAACAAGCAGCTGAAAAAAGAAAAGAGATAACTGAATCAGAAAAGCTTTCACAATTAAGCATTGAGGACTTTGAAGCAATTGTAGCTAATTTAAAGATTACAGAAGAACAAAAAACAGCTATAATTAAAGCTGAAACTGATAAAAGAAAAAAACTTGAACAAGAAGCTCATCAAAAAAGAATAGAACAAAATCTAGAAAGTGCGATCTTGCAGGGACAATCAGCCAAAGATGCAGCCATATCAGTAGTTAAAGCAGAAGTAGCAGAAGCTCAGGCAAGTTTAATTTCAAGTATTATGCAAGCTTTACCATTTCCAATTAATCTTGCAGTCGCAGCTGGTGCAGGAAGTCTGATAGGTAAAGTCACGGATCGTCTTTTATCATTTCAAACAGGCGGATCTTTCATTACAAAAGGCAGAACAACATTACCTATTGGAAGCGGTGTAGTTGTGGGAGATAATGCCAGTGGCATGGAAAGAGTAGATATCACACCTTTACCAAGCCCAAATGATAGTCCAAGAAATATAACCATTAACATATCAGCCCCGTTAGTAGATGAAACAGTGGTTGATCATATTATTCCAGCAATACAAAGGGCGGAGAAACTAGGATTATGAACATAACAAAACAGACAGCAAGAGTACATTTGGGTAAAAGAATTCATGGTACTAAAAAAACAAGTACGAAAGATAGATTAAAAAAACGAAAAATAAAAATTAGGAGATATTAGAAAATGCAAGTTGGGAAAGATACAAAATTCACATTAAGTATCGAAACAGCAGTTAGTATTGCTGTATCAATATTTATGGTTGTTGGGCTTTGGTTTAATCTACAAGCAGACATTCAAGAAGCAAAAGAACTTCCTGAGCCCCCTGTAAGTAGAACAGAATATGATTTAAAAGATCAAATGATCAGAAATAGTATTATGAATACTGAAGAAAAAGTAGAAAAATTAGAAGAAAAAGTAGATGACATTAAAGAAGATACAAGAAGCATTAATGATACTCTACTGAAAATGAACAATAATTAATATGAGGTACAGACATGAATTGGTTTTATGGTTTGGGATACTTGCTTGGTATCTGTTTGTGGTTATCACCATTGCACTCTCAGGCAATTAATCTTAATAATTTTCAAGCAATACAATTAATGAGTCTTGAAGATTGTGCAGTAGTGCAGGTAAACGCAAGTTGGAATTTTGCCAACAGATTAGAAATTGAAAAGCTAAAAGATTGTTATGTTGCAGAAATAGATCTTGCAAACAAAAACATTGGAGCTGTTATTCAAAAAGAGTGGAACATTAAGACTGTGCCAACTATTATTATTTTTGAAAAAGGCAAAGAAGTAATGCGATTTGAAGCTGGTATATCTATGAAGTTTGATGAAAATGAAATCTTGAGAAAGATACGATTGGAAATAAAATAATGGCAAAAAGATTTAAGAAAGTAAGAAAGACAAAAGGCGGGACACCAAAAAGATATTTAGCAGGTGTTAAAAATAAAAAGAAAGCTGAAAGAGAAATCAAAAGAACAGCTAAGCTTTATAAAGCTGGTAAGCTTACACCCGCAATGATGAACGAAATTAGCAGAAAGAGAGCAGCTCGTGGTAAAAAGAAGAAGAAAAAGAGGTAGTATTACCAAAAATTTAAAGAAGTATGCCAACAGGGGTTATTCTATGGCTACTTTAAGAAAAGTTTATAAAAGAGGATTAGGTGCATATTATTCGGCTGGAAGTCGATCTGTTTCAGCACATGCTTGGGCTATGGGACGAGTAAGATCTTTCGTGACAGGTAAAGGCGGAGCAAGAAAAGCAGATGCTGATTTAATTAGAGGTAAAAGAAAGAGAAGAAGATGAGCTTTACAAATACAAACTATGAAGCAAAACTATCTTCAAGTATGACAGAGAATTGGTTAGTTCAAATATTCAAAAATACAAATACAAATATTTTAACAACTAATACACCTGACTTTACATTTAGTTTTAGCGAAACAGCATATAATTCAATTAATTATTATCCAGCGATATTGAATAAGCCAAGCATATCTTACAGCTTGGACTTAAAATCTTTTTCAACAAAGACAGGATCTATCACATTAAATCTAGCTAATATAAATTTAGACGGGACAACTTTGCTTGAATTGCTTGGAAGTGATACTATCAATGGGCATGTAAACATATTGTCGCAAATAGATCACGATAACACAGCAAACAATGCATTACAAATATTTAGTGGTAAAGTAAGCAGTTTTGCTTATAGAAATAATACTATTATTTTGACTTTAATAAGCACAAGACCATTTCAAAATGTTTCAGTGCCAAGTTCAAGAACAAGCAATGCTACAAACCCACAATATAATAACAGAAATATACCATTAGTGTATGGGGAATATACACCAAACACTAGCTTCACTAATGGGCAAGATGTTTACCCGTGTCCATTTCTTAAAAATGACGGGGCAAATTTTTTATACATTGTTCCTCAGGGGACAACAGGATCTGAAAAGCTTGAGTTTTATGATAAAAGTATGAAAAGATTTATTGAGCTGACTGGTATGACAAGCACAAATAATACTATTGCTACTATCGACGGGGCTTCTATTTTGTCAGTACCAAAAAGCATGCAAAGGCAATTTAATATGCTTCCTGATGAAATCACTCAAACACTTGTAGGATCGGGAGTAAGTTTAAGCTCAGGAACACTTGCACAAGCTTTTAATGGTAATACTGGTAATGGGGCTACATTTTCTCAAAGTTCAGGATTTTCGGGAGACGCAAGAGGTGTTGTATTACAATTAAAAATGCCACAAGCAACAGGTAAGATTACAGCAATAACTTTGGGACTGTCAGGCACATACAGTCAAACTATTACAGGAAGCCCAGCAGGAACTGACGGAGCATTTTTTAATTTAGCAACTTCATTAAGCTCAAGCTTTGGATCAACTTCGGGAGATGTAGAACTTGTAGGATCTTCAAGCAGTGGAGATAAAGTCGATAGAACAAATGAAGCTTTGGCAACTTCAACTAATATAGCTTCAATACTTGATAATGGTACTTTACCTGATGAGTTGTATTTAAGCTTTAAGTTTAATGCTTCAGGGGACGGAGATTACACAAGCTTCAATGTTATATTAAATAATATTTTCTTAACTATTACAGCCGAAAATGATACAGCTAATGAACCAATAGCTTCACAAGAATTTAATGCGGGTGTTGAAAAAGTATATTTAGCCAGAGATATTACCACAGAAAGTTTCAGGGCACACAGCGGACACGCAACTTTATCGGATCTTAATAACCCCGTGGCAATACATAGAAACTTATTACATGATATTTTAGGTGTTGATGATTATACAAGTGATGCTGAAATAGAAGCTTCAGGATTTAAAGATGTAGCTGAGCTTAGAGATAGTGATCCTACTAATGTTGATAGCACAAGTACCGTGCATTGGCAAACAAGATTAAATGTTCAAGACTCTTTAAACTTAGAAAGCATTTTACAAGAACTTCAATATGAGGGCTGTTTCTTTTTTGAATTTAGTCCACAGGCACAACAAACAAGCATAACAGGTGTTCACCCTTTAAGATATTTTACAATTAGAGATAACCCGACAGCTAATGTTGCATTATCACAAAATGATATTTCTGATTATGAATTAAGTATTACACCAGCTCAGGATCTTGAAACAAATATTTTAATAAACTATAAAAAACACCCAGCTGAAAATCAATTTTTAAAACAAGCTTCATATGAGCTTGACGATCACGATGTAATATTTGATGATGTCAAAGAGCAAAAACAAGAAATAAATCTTAATCATTTATTTGATGCTGTTGAAACAAACGGAACTGAAAGAAATAAAAGCTGGTTAAATTTTAGAACTAAGCTTTTTGGTAATTATAAAACAATAGTTAAGTCAACTCTTGTTAATCCTGAAAAGTATGGTATGCTACAAGTTGGAGATTTTATAGACTTTTCTTCAATTACTTTTGCGGATCTTGGCACACCATTTAGCGAAATATCTGACACTTTTGATAGCTTTGTTGCAATGCCAACAAATTTATTTAAAGAGTCTTGGAGTGGTAAAAAATTTATAATAACAAACTTAAAAAGACAGGTAGGTAAAGTGTCTATAATAACGAGGGAAATATGAGCAGTTATTTTATTTATGATTCAATTAATATGTATAGAAGTGATAACACTTCAAGTGAAGGTACTTCTGACGGAAGTACTTTTACACCAGGCACAGCCATTACAGATCACGAAAGAGCCAATGATGAAAATATTGGCACAGTGATTAGTGCAGTGCAAAACAATGACGGGATACAATATGCCGTGGGGTCCACAGCAACAGCAGATGCAGCAGCTGTATATTTTACTGGAGATGACGGAGTATCAAGCGGAACAATAATTAATTTTCACATAAGTGATACAACAACTATTGGAGCAAGCAAAGGAACAATTTCAGCAGTTAGTGGTGCAGGTTGGGCAGTTGCGGATCTTACAGAAACTTCAGGAACAAAATTTTATTCTATTTTTGCAGGCACAGTATCAAATGTATCAGAAGTTTTAATAGGCAGAAAACTAGCTTTTGAAGTTGAGCCTGATGTCAATGTTCAATCGAATATTGATTACCAAAATTCAGTCCAAAGATCTTTGGGCGGTGTTGAGTATGTATTGAATGTCAATCAGGGGCAAGAGGTTATTACAATCAGTTTCCAAAACATATCCAGCACTTTCAAAACAAATTTAACCACAATGCAGGATCATCTGTTGGGGCAAAGAAAGAAATTTCTTTATTTTGACGGATCGTCTTTTCATTGGGTTAGACTCGAACAGACACTGACATTCACCGAGATAGCTGACGGCAGATTTTCTACTCAGATAAAACTTCGTCAGCAAATTCAATAACCTGAAATACAAAAAAGCCCCATTAATTTGGGGCTTCTTTGTTGTGAGGTATATTGACTTAACTAACTCTTGACAAAATAACCATAAACACATCTTGTGCCATTTCTAGTACAATCATGAGTGTCTTGTATTACTCCGTCAATTACCGCAACGAGATGCCTTGATACTGAACAAATAATCTTACCGCTTGGCAACTCATTGGCTTTTAAATGCACTGTGCAACCAGAGCCGATGCCCATTGTTGGCACAAACTTAAAGCCCAGACTTTCAAGATAAGGTCTGAAAACTTGTTTGTAAACACCATTTCTTGCAGTGCTTCCTCTTTTTTGTATATACTTTGCAACATAGTTTCTTTTACCCTTTGCATATTCTCTATTGGCTTCAGCCAAATCATAATATACTTTATCATAAGGCAAATCAGTTGCGATCGCAATAGCTCTGACAACACAATCTCCAGCACTACCTTTAAAGCCAACTTTTGATCTACCGCCGTCATTATATTCCCATATTTTATTCATTTTCATCTCCATTTTTTCTTTCGTGAAATTCCTCAATAGTTTTTTTATAAAGCTTTCTAGATTTAGCTTTTTCTTGAGCTTCCATTAAGATCTGAACTTTATTTAATTCTTGCGTATATTTTTCAATAAAGTATTTCAGTTCTCTTTCTTTCTTTTTTAATTCTAAGTTATTCATTTCAATTATCATACTCATTTTTTTACCTTTTTTTTTATGTTTACATTAATAGTCCAAGATCCGCAGAAATTTTTAATATTATCAGACTGATACTCATAAATATATCTTGTATCATTCCAATAATAAACTTGCGTACCTTTGACTTCTTTAGTGTGCTGAATATATGTTTCAGAGCCGTCTCGGTTTGAGATGACTCTGAAAAACATACCAGTCTTATTATCGTGCCACAATTTATCCATTATGAACACCTTCCACAGCCTGAACAAAGCTCACAAAAAGGATCATCAGCTTCATAATCATCAATGCTGAAATATCCCATTTGGTAAGCTTTAAAGCCAGTATATAGTGATGAAGCATGACTGATCAAATTTTGCTTCTTCATTAAAGATCCAATTTCTGATAAAAATTTTCTATCAGTCTTAAGAAACTTTTTGTCTTCAGGTTTTGACAAATTGTATTCGTCAGCATTATCTGTAAAGTATTTACCGAACAAATAAGCTTGACGATCTAAAACTCTAAGATCGTCTTTGACATCAGAATACCAATTTACTGGATTAGCATATGTTTTGTAAGCTGGTACATGAATATTAACTATTTTTGTACCAGTGAAGTTGATAGCAGTTTTAGCAGTATCAACAATATTATTCATTTTTTTATTCATTTTAATTTCCTCATTTTTGTTAGTTAAAGTCATAATACTACAAAATTGTCAAATACCGACACAAACAGCAACACTTTTTGACGATCCTATTATTATGTGTATTTCTATGCTTATGCATATGTTTATGTTTATGTTTATTGGGATCTAAAACAATTTTTTAATAGTTAAAAAAATTTTTAATAGATAAAAATTATAATAATCAATAAATAATATTGTTTTATTAAGCTTTTATTTCCAATTTATCATAATGAATATTCAAAAAAAATGGAGATCTCATGGAAAAAAAATATAATGGATATACTAATTATGAAACTTGGAATGTGGTGCTTTGGCTAAATAATGATGAATTATTACATTCCACTGTCAAAAATGTTTGGGCTAATAATTTTACCCAATCTGTCAATACTTACGAAAAATGGCTTTTGGAGTTTGAAATGCACGAAAGAAAAACACCTGACGGGGTGGCTTGGTCGAGCAAAAAAATAAACTATCAAGAGATTAATGAACATATTAATGAAATGTTTAGAAATCATGAGTAAGCCAACAATAAATATTATGGGTATGCCAGTCGCTTTATTAGATGATATAATACTTTACTTAGAAAGCGGACAGGGAGATCTAGAATATATCGAAGCAATAGCAAAAGACTTGAGAAATGTTAGACAACAATATCAAGATAAGATAAACAAAGAAAAAGAGCTGATACAAAGTAAGCCGAAAGAAGAAGAAAGAATTACTTCGGCTAATCCTTTGTCAGCTGAACATGTAGAATAGGAGCATAAAATGAATGAAGCATTTGTAGAAAAATATGGTTTAGTTAAAGATGTTGATACTTGGGTTAAAGCGGGGCAACATATTATAACAATGACTGGTATTTACAAAATAATAAATTATCATGACATAAATTTTGACTGGACTGATAATTTAGAAACTAGAGACAATGAAGGTGTGGCGATCCGCATAACAGCTGAAATGCAAACTGAATTTGGGCTGAAACAAGAAACTATGTATGGGGAAGCTAATGCCAAAAATTGTAATTATCCTTATTATTGGGCTGGGGCTTTAAATAGGGGTAAAGCAAGATCAACATTAATGCTTATTGGTGCATATGGTAAAAAAGGTTATTATATGGAAGAAGAAGCACAAGCATTTGAAAATCAAAAGCCAACATTGAAAGAAATTGGCGAATATACAAAAATGCTTAAAGATCTTACCAAAGCCGATGTATTGACTGACGAATATAAAGATTATATCAGAAGTCAAGATACTGAAATAAGAAATAATAAAATGTTGTATGACAATGTAATGAAAGAATTACGAGAAATGCACGATAACTTGGAGGAATAAATGGCAATAAACATAGACAAAGATAATAGCGGAGTCGCTTTTTTGAATAAATATGCAACTACTGAATCACACCCGAAATATAAAGGTGTGGTAAAAGTTAATGGTGTCCAAATGGAAGTAGCAGTTTGGGGCAAGAGATCTAAAAAAGATGATAAGCCGTTCTTGTCTTTATCATTTCAAACTGAAGAAGAAGCATCAAAATATAAAAAAGATGATGAAGACGCAGAAGTACACCCTGATGACTTACCATTTTAATGGGGATAAAAACTACAACTTCGGATAAGCTTTGGTCTCAATATATTCGCACAAGAGATAATTGGACTTGTCAAAGGTGTCAAAAGAAATATGTACCCCCGACAAATGCTTTACATTGTTCACATTTTTTCAGCCGTGGAAAATGGGGTGTAAGATTTGATGAGGAAAATTGCGAAGCACTTTGTTATGGCTGTCATAGTCATTTGGGCGGAAACCCAATAGAACATGTCAATCATAAAGAGTTTATGTTGGGATCAGAGCGACTTGAAAAGCTTAGACAAAAAGCTAATAAGCCGTTGAAGTCGGGAGAAAAGAAGTATTTTTTATCAAAAGAATTTAGAGCTAAAATTAGAGAAAAAATTAAATCATTGGAGGAATGAATGTCAAAAAGACAGATTGAAAATACAATATGGGAAGAAGTTTGGTTTATGGATCTTTCATTAGAATATAAAATGTTAGTATTATACTTTTTTACAACTTCAAATCATGCGGGGCTTGGTAATTTAAATTTTAAAATCATTAATACCATTTTGGGTTATGAATACAAAAAAGATGAAGTATTAGAAAATTTAAAAGAGCATTTAGTAGAATATAAAGAGGGCAAATATCAATTAATTAAATTCATGAAATTTCATTACACTGAGGGAAATAATAGCAATCAACATAAAAACGCAATTAAGCTTTTAAGATCCGAGGGACTTTACAAAACCGAAAATGAAATAGAATATGAAAAGTTTAAAGAAAATGGTATTGTATCAAAAAGCTTTCTTAAGGGTATTGAATAATGCAGGATAAAGAGATCTATAAAGAACTTGTTAAAAATTATCAGAAAGAGTTGAAAAGACAGCAAGAAATTGACGACAGACTTTATTCAACTTGTTGTGGAGAATTACCTGAGGGCAATGTTCAAGAATTAGATGATGAACATTTTGGTCTTTGTGGTAAATGTAAAGAGCATACCGATTTTGAAAGGATCGAATAATGAAACATAAGCAGCTAAAAGATTTTGTAAAAAATGCACTAGAAATAAATGTTTATTTAAGAGATTCAGATCATAAGCTTGTTGCTTGGGTTTGGGAATCTGAATTAAAAGACGAATGGGACACAGACATTTTACACTTATTAAACACAAACAGACTTACTAATTGGGAATCTATTGCCCGTTGTCGCAGATCTTTACAAGCCGAACACGAGGAATTAAGAGGTGCAAATTGGGACAAAAGACACGACAAAGCAGTAGAAGTTGGTATGGAAATGACACAATATACACCTGAACTTTGAAAGGCAAATAAAATGAATGAAAAAAAAGAAATCAAAGAATCAAGAAAAGCAATGCGATATCACAAAACAATAAAAAGATTTGGCTGTTTTTTTCCAAAAGTCAAAGCAAAGTATGTGAAAAAGCTCAAAGATCTTGGTTATGAATACATGGAATATAATAATATCTCATCAATAAGAAAGGCAAGAAAATGAAATTAAGTACTAGAGAAAAAGCTTGGTTGAACAGAAAAGCTAGTTCACACCCAACATATGATCAATGGGGCAAAAAAGCAGGAACATTAGAAGAAAGAATGAAAAAGAATAAAGTTCCTAAACCCTTTACACCTGAAGCAGAAGCTTGGGATAAAGAGTGGCACGAAAAATACGGGAGATCTTGGTATGCTTTTGACTTCTACAAAAGTTCGACATCTCAAGCAAACTCTTGGATTGAACAATTTAAAGTAAATGAAAGGCGATAAAATGATGTGCGATACAGATAGTAAAGTTTATATAAGCTTACTTCATAAATGCATTAATGATTCACTGGGAGCTATTTCAGAAATTAATATTGAAAAGCTAAACGGAGATCAAGAGGAATTTTCCAAAATTGTTAGCTGGATATATTTCGACCATTATGAAAAGTTTATGAAAAATGTTGAACAAGTTTTTGGCGATAAAGAAGAAATGCTTGCCGATCTTGTGAAAGATTTGACAAATTCAGCTGAAAATGTTAAAGCTTAACGGAGGACAAAATGGATAAAAAATTTCCAATACATGAAACATTGGATAACTATAAATACAGATTAAAAAGAAATGAAGTCTTGAGAAACCCTGACAAAATGACTTTTGATCCTGAATTTGCAGCTATTCAATATGAGCATAAAATGGTTATTGCAAACACAAGTCTAAGACAATATTTTAAATATAATACTGATGTTAAATTTAATTTATTATTGAGTATTTATATTCTTGTAGTTGCAATTTGTTTATTTTTGCTTTATCTTGTAGAGAATGCAACAATCATTTGAATATTATATTGATGATATACACTCAAATTCAGAAAATAGCATTCTTTATGGTAAAGCAATAATGGTTGCAATGTCTAAGGATCACAAGCAGTCTTGGACAAAAAAACAAAAAGAAGTTTATTTTTACCACGATACGATGACATATGCAAAAATAGGTAAAAAATACGGAATTACAGCTCAATCTGTCAGCAGGATCTATAAAAGAGCTGTTAAAAAATTAAATATAATAACACAAAATCTTCTTGCTGATCGTTGTTGTTATAATACCAAAGCCATATAGGGCTAAGCGGGGCGGGTTTTCTCAATATTCATTTTACCGCCCCAAATTTTAGGGTTATAATAAAAAAAAATTATATTCAGCAATATCAACACTTACAGCAATGTAATCTTACAAATATCATTATTTAGGGTTTAAAATTTACATATATGTAGATGACGGACTCAAAAATTGACAAAATAATCAAACAAATTGATCAAGAAGTAGAAAACAGCAATGTTGGACACGAAGCATATAATAAAACAAAAAATATGCGAAGATTTAGTCAGGGCAATATAGAAAACATAGTTTTAGCAGATCCGAACGGAGATGAAAAACTTACACCGCATGAAGAATGGGACGCACACTCTACTTTTGATGAAGAAAATTATGACATAGAATATGATGAAGATAATTGAAAAAAACCCGAACGAATTAATAGAAGCTGATTATAACCCTAGACAATTGTCAGAAAAAGCTTACGAAGAATTAAAACAATCATTGGAAAACTTTGGCTTTGTAGATCCTGTTTTAATCAACAAAAACAAAGACAGAAAAAACATTATCATTGGCGGACACCAAAGAGTGAAAGTAGCCAAAATGCTAAATATTAAGAAAGTACCGTGCTTGGAATTAGATCTTTCAGAACAACAAGAAAGAGAGTTGAATGTAAGATTAAATAAAAACACTGGGGACTGGGACTGGGATATGTTAGCAAATAATTTTGATACAGATCAGTTGCTTGAGTGGGGTTTTGCTGAGCAAGAATTAGGGGTTGACTCTAAATTGACTTTTGAAGTCAGCAATAATTACAATGAGACTATTGAGTATCCTGAGGACGCAACACCAAGCCATGTGCGTATGATTCAGTTATTTTTGAATGATGACACTGAGCCGATCTTTAAAAAAATGGAATTGAAACTTAGAGAAGAATTTAATACAGACAACTTGACTGACACAGTCTTTAAAGCATTAGAGAAATTAACAAATGGCTAGAGAAATATATTTAAAACCCGAATTGACAGATAAAGAAGCAAGCAAACTAGCTGGGGCTTTACTTAATGACACAAGCTATAAAATGCTTATTGATTATGACGCAGATGTTTACGACGAGGTTTCAGGTAATTGTATCGCAAAATTTAGAAAAAATGTAATACCAGCTAACATAGCAAAAACAGCTTATAAAAATTTAAAGAAAGCAGCTGGATCAACAGGAAATAGAGCAATAGCTTCGAGCGAAAGAGGTAAATATTTACAAAAAAAAGACGGAACGATCTCTAACACACATAGAGTAAACCCTGTCAAAAGCGGTATTATTGGTTATTTTGATCGCACTGTGCGTACCCCGTATTGTAGGCAGACAGCTTTTAATAAAAATGATTTTGATAAATTTAAAAAAGCTTATGGCATAATAAAATTTGTTGATAATAAATATTCAGAATTAATGCCTGAGCATTATGCACTTCAAAGAGAAGTTGCTGACAATACTTCACAAGACTTCGTAATTAAAGATACAGCATTCACGACTATCACTGTGAATAAAAATTGGCAAACAGCCGTTCATACTGATAAAGGCGATTTTGAAAAAGGTTTTGGAAATTTAGTTGTATTAAGAGAGGGCTTATATGAGGGCGGATATTTTGTTATTCCTCAGTGGGCAGTTGCTTTTGATATGCAAAATTGTGATCTATTATTGTGTGATGTTCATCAATGGCACGGAAATACACCAATAACAAAAGTAGATGAAAAAGCTACAAGAATATCATTAGTTATGTATTACAGACATAATATGCAAAAATGTGGCACAGCTATTGAAGAACAAGAGTTTGCAAAACAAAGACAAATAAGATCGGGGGAAAGTCTTTATTGATGTGCGGAATTGTAGGTTATAGCTGTAAGGACCCTAAACAAAATCATATACAGATTTTACAGGACATTATAGCCGAAAGCTCAATCAGGGGCATACATAGTTTTGGTTATAGCTTTGTAAAAGATAAAAAATTAATTACAAGAAAATATCACGATCTTAAAGAAGTAAAATTACCTTTAACTAATAAGCTTATTTATCATAACAGGTATTCAACTTCGGGTGATTTTAAAAATCATAAAAATAATCAGCCAATACATATAGACAATATGTCTTTGGTTTTCAATGGTGTAATTGATATGCGTACCAAAAAACAAATGGAAAATGCATACAATATTTTTATGGAAACCGATAATGACGGAGAAATATTAATTCAAAGATGCGGTAATGATAAAAAGCTTATTGAAAGATTTGTAAATGATATTAGGGGAAGTTTTGCAGGTATTATTCTTGATGAAAAAGAAAACTTATTTGTAATCAGAAATAAAAAAAGACCTTGCTGGATATTAGAGTATGATAATGCAAAGTTTGTAGCTTCAACAAGAGATATTTTTAAAAGAGTTGATAATGCTTTTATGCCTAAGCCGTTAGAAGCTAATAAAATATATGAAATTTAAATATAAATTAAGACATGCTACACGAGCAGACGCAGATTTATTAAAAGAACTTTACAAACAAGACAAAGAACACATAGGATCTTTTAATTTATATCAAGTATGGGATAAGTATTTGACTTCAAGTACAAACTACAAGTATTTGATTTGTGAAGATAAGGGCTTTGTCAGATATGGTTTTAGTAAAAAATACAGCAGCTGGATTATTCATGAGATAGCTGTATTAGATGATTTTAAAAGACACGGCATAGCTAGATATATTGTAGAAAATTTACCTAGACCGCTCATGTTGAAATGTAATTGTGATAATGAAATTGGCAATAGATTTTATGAAAAGATCGGTATGACAAAAGTAGGAAAAACAAAAACCCGTAAAGGTGTTGAACAGAATATTTGGCAATGGTAAATGAATATATTGATTACCACATAAGATCCTCAGAAGCGAAAGACATTGATCCAGCTAATGATTGTCTGAAATACATTAGCAATAGATTTGAGCTGAACATTGAACAAAGATATTGGTTAGCTTTTTTATATGCTTGTTGTTATTCAGGAAGCACAGTGTATTACATATACAATGAGTTTCCAGATTTTGAAAATGTTGATGAGGACAGGTTAAGTAGGTGGTGGGATAGCAACAAGCACAAAACTATCTTTCAAACAGATCGTCTGAAAGTAAAAAGCTTTAATGAGTTTGTAAATATATTTAAATCATATAAAAGCTTGTTAAACGGCTTAACACAAGAAGAATATTTTAATTCTTTAAAACAGCCAAACAGACAGATGACATATGATAATTGTTATCAGGATCTTATGAAAATACACTACTTTGGCAGATTTACTATGTTCATTTATTTAGAAATGGTAAATGTATTAACAGATTTTGATTTAGAGCCAACATACTTGGACCTGAAAAATGCCGAAAGTTGTAGAAATGGTTTAGTTTACAGCATTGAAAGATTTGATTTAGATACGCACGGCAAGAAAAAAAGATTAAATAAAAATGAATTGGGGTACTTACAATACCAATTTGAGCTAGTTAAAGAAGAAATAGAACAGCTTGATATACAACACACAAACATTTGGAACATAGAAACTACACTTTGTGCTTTTAAAAAGTTTAAAAAGGGCAAAAGATATGTGGGTTATTACATAGATCGTCAGCGAAAAGAAATAGAAAAAATGCAAGATTTAGTTTCAGACGGGGTTAATTGGAATGTTTTATGGGATTTCAGGAACGAAACATATGATAAACAATGGTTAAAAGAGTTGTAGCAATAGGCGGTGTGCCATGCTCTGGAAAGACAACACTTGTAAGAGAAATATTAAACAAAGTGGAAGATGAGCCTAAATTTTTTAAATATGGGCTTTTGAGGGGCTATATATCAGGCGACACAGCAATACTTGGTATTTACCAGCAAAATGATACTTTTGGCGGAACTGACAAGCTTTCAATGGCAGTGCAAAAAGATTATGAGAAGTTTTTACAAATAACAGACTATAATGTTCTTTTTGAGGGCGATAGGCTGTTTACTAAAAAGAACTTATTACACTTACAGGACAAATATGAACAGAAGTTTATTATTTTAGATCTTGATAAGAAAACATTAGAAAAAAGACATGAGGAAAGAAATGACACTCAGTCAGAAAAGTTTAAAAAGTCTAGGCAGACAAAGATAAATAATATACTCAGTGATGAGTGTTTGAAACCCGATTTGGAAGTAATTCAAATAACGGATAAACAGAAAGCAGGGGAAATAGCTGATAAAGTTATAAAATTCCTGTTTTAACAGGGAATTAACAGGTATGGCAAAGTTTAAAAAAGGACAGTCAGGTAATCCAAAAGGACGACCAAAAGGCACTACAACATTAAATAGTTTGTTAAAAAAAATAGGATCTGAAGAAGTCAAAGGAACTGATGCTGATAAATTAGAGTTTATTATGCGTAAAGTATTTGATTTTGCAGTAAAAGGCGAAAGCTGGGCTGTTCATTTCATAGCAGACAGGCTTGAGGGTAAACCAAAACAGACTGTGGGCATTCATGAAGTTAATGAAGATCCGATAAAAGTGTTTGATATAGATGAAGTGGAAGATTGATGACACAAGAAAGTCTATATTGCACGATAAATCAAGATATAAAATTTTGGTTTGTGGTCGCAGGTGGGGTAAAACTTTCTTTTCGTTGATATGGCTTTTACATACTGAATTAAAACCAAATGAAAGACGCTGGATAATTTATCCAAGTTATCGACAGGCTAAAATGGTAGCTTGGGCTTTGGTTAAAAGAATTTTTGCAGGAAAAGATGTCAAGGTAAATGAGTCTGAATTGTCAATTACCCTAAATAATGGGGCTAAAATTGAGCTTAAAGGGGCGGACAAAGAGGACAACATTAGAGGTGTTAGTCTCAATCGAGTAGTATTAGATGAATATGCTTATATGAAACCAAATGTATGGGGAGAGATCGTTCAGCCCATGTTAGCAGAAACTAAGGGACAAGCATTGTTTGTCGGTACACCAACAGGAATACAAAATCATTTTTATGATATGTATGTTAAAGGACAAAGCAATAACGCAGACTATAAGAGTTGGCAATTTACTACAATTGACGGCGGGTTTATTTCCGCAGAAGAAATAGACAGTGCTAAAAAAAACTTGGACCCGAAAACCTTTAGACAGGAATATGAAGCAAGTTTTGAAACAGCAGCGAATAGATGTGCATATAACTTTGACAGAAGCATTCATGTTCAAGAAATGGATAAAACACCTAGACTTTTTTGGGGTATTGACTTTGGTGTATCAAGCTATATGACAGCAATATTAATGTGCGAAAATACAAAGGGCGAAGTCTATGTATTTGATGAAATCGGCTTACAAAACTCAAATACTTTTGAATTAGCTTTAATGATGAAAAAAATTGCACCTAATGTGCCTGTTTATCCCGATCCCGCAGGGAAAGCAAGAACAAGCAACAGCACAAAGTCTGATCATAGTATATTGCGTGAAGCAGGATTTACTGTGATTAGTAGGAAAGCAAACCCGACACAGAAAGACAGATTAAATGCATTGAACAGAATGCTGGGAGATGCAAGAGGTAAAACAAAGCTTTTTATAGATCCTAAATGTAAAAACACAATTAGAGATCTTGAATTAACAACACTAGAAAATGGACATATTTTGAAAACAGAAACTTTATCACACTTTCTTGACGGAATTATGTATCCCATTGAATACAGGTATGGTTTCAAAGGCAAAGCAAACACTATAGAGTGGTAAAAGGACAACAAATGATAATTACAAATTTGACAGAAAAAATGTTATACAATTTGCTTATGGAGACCATTAAAGACGGGTACGATAAGCAAATGGAAGAAAGAGAAAGACTTCTTGATTATTATGAGGGCATAAATCTTGAACATGATCTAAAACAATATTTTGACAGTGAATCACTTTCACAGATCCCGCCAATGTATATTAACTTGGTAAGAAATATAATCAATAGACGAGCATTGGTATATCAACAAGCCCCAATTAGATATAATGATAAATATAATGAAGTTTTAGGGGACTTTGATTCCTTTATGAAACAATTTGAGCAACTGACATACTTGTTAGGTACGGAAGCTTTATATACGCACTGGGACGATGCCCAGCAAAAATTAAAATATAGACCTATTCACTTCTTTGTGCCATTCTTTAAACCAAATGAAGATGAGCCGTTTGCAGTAATGTATCAAGCCGAATCACAGCTTATGGCAAGAACAGAAGACGCACAATATATGTTTTGGAGTAAAGACACAGAAGATATGGAAGGAAAGTATTTTATGATTTCTTCAAAGGGTAAAATCACTTCTATTGTAGAGGGAGATAAAAACCCGTATGGAGATATTATACCATTTAATATTTCACACAGACACCCGTACACTAGGGACTTTTTTAGAGAGGGTGCAAGCGATCTTGTTGACGGAATGAGATCTATAAACATTATGCTTACTGAATTAGCATTACACGGCAGATTCCAATTGGGACAGCCTTTGTTTACAGGATTAGACACAGAACAAATAATCAGAATGGGACAAGATAAAGCTATTGTATTACCTGAGGGGGCAAACTTTTCTTATGCTTCGCCAAACGCAGATATAAATGGTATGATAGAATCAACAAAGTATATGGTTGACAGCATTGCACAGGCGAATAATGTAAGAATTAATTGGACTGATAAAGCAGCTGAAAGTGGACTTTCTAAAAAAATGAGTGAACTAGATCTTATGGACGCATTGAGAAGTGATGTTGAACAGATTTACAGACCATTTGAAAAAGAACAATTTAGAATAGCACAAAGAATATGTGAAGTATCAGGTGGCATACAGCTTGGAGATCAATTCAGTATTGACTTCGCTGAAAGAGAAATACCTATGTCTCAAGACGAGGAAATATCATACTACACTTGGGCTTTTGCTAACGATCTTGAAACAAGACAAAGCTATTTGAGAAAGAAAAACCCAGATTTACAGGAACAAGAAATTACAGAAATGGTTGAACAGCTGGACGCAGAAAGCCCACAGCAACAAGAAGCTAATCAAACACAGTCAATATTAGACAGAATAGGCGAACGAGTTGGCTAAGTTAGACTTTTACAATAAAGAGATCGCTAACATACAAGATCAACTTATCAAAAAGCTTGATAAGATTGTTATTGGTTTGACAACACTCAACGATACTGAGCTTGTTCAATTAGCAAGACAAATAGACTTTTTTGACGAAATGAACAGACTGGGATATGCTTCTCTTATTGAAAGAACAAGAAGTGTATATGCTGAAGAAATAGCATTGATATTTAGCCAATTAAGTCAAAGACAATTATCGCAAGTGGCTATTGCAAGCATAGAAGCTGTTAATGATTTAATTGCATTTGAGTTAACATACTTAACAAACAATACAAGATCTTACGCAGATCAATTAAAGAATGCTATGATAAGAGGTGTTATTACAGGCGAATCAAATGCTCAAATAATACAAAACTTATCAAACGGCTTTGGTGTAGGAAAGTTTATCAGCAGTAGTGAATCATCATTTTTAATTAATGATGCTTTCGCAACTTTTTCAAATGCTACTAGGGCAAAAGCTTTTGAGGACTTTCCTGAGCAAAAATTTAGATATATAGGTGTGAATGATGATAAAACTAGACCAGCTTGTAAAAAGGTATTGGCAATAGTTAAAGAAAGAGGTCCATTAACACGAAAACAAATTGCTAATCTAAAAGTAAAAGATTTTGAAGGATTTAGCAGACGAGGTGGATACAATTGCAGACACGACTGGGTGGCAGTATGAGAATATTTGACATTCCAAAAGTCAGCAACAGGTTTATGAAGTCTGTGGCACAAAGGGGCATAGATCTTATTATTAAAGACGCAAGCAAAGGGATTTTTCAAAAAGATAGCACACAATACAAAAAATTTCCATATAGTTCGGGCTATAAAAAATATAAAGCGAACAGTATGAACAGATTTTCAGACGGGGCTAAGCTTAAAGGGTTTGCTAATCAGTCAACTGATACGACCACAAGCTATAAAAATATGCGACTGACTGGAAGAACATTAAGAGGTATGAGAGCAGGATCAAGAAAAAATACTGGAATTATTACTTATGATAGAGGGGAAATAGTTTTAGGCAATCGAGAAACTGACATATACAACTTGAGAACTATCAACAGAAACAAAATTATGAATAAGGTTGAAAGATTGTATGCTCAAAAGATTAGAAAGTATGCAAGAAAAACCATAACTATAAAATAAGGGGACAGTATGTCAGAAGATGTAAAAGCGGTTGAACAAGAAGCAGTAGTAGAAAGTCAGCCAAAGGAAGAAACTAACAATGAAGTCGGTGGCTTAATTGCAGAAAGTAAAAAGTACCGAACAAGAGCTCAAACAGCAGAAGCTGAGTTAAAGGAACTCAAAGAGAATCTAAAACTTCAAGAACAAAAACAACTTGAAGAAAAAGAGGAATTCAAATCTTTGTATGAAAATGTAAAAGCAGAAAATGAACAATTGAAACCAGTTGTTGAAAAGTTTGAAATACAAGAAAAACAAAGACGAGAACATTTGCTGTCTCAACTTTCAGATGAAGAACAGGAAATTTATGTAGATCTCCCAACGATGAAGTTGGAAAAGCACATTGAAAGATTGAGTAAAAAGAAAGTGCAAGTATCAGATGCCAAAGAAGTTGTATCAAGTGGCAAGTTTGCTACGAATGCAAAGTTTGCTGATATAACTGAAGACGATCGTAAAAAAATGAAAAGAGATCCGAAGCTTTGGAATCAGATATTAGAGGGCTATAGTAAAAACTAATATAACATATAAAGGGGCTTAAAAATGGCTAATGTGACGACTACAAAAGTCGATGTTTTTCTTGGCGAAATGTGGTCTGATGCAGTTTTAGAATTTGCTCAGAAAAGAATGCAATTGAGAAATCAAATTACAGACTTTTCAGCACTTGCTACTGGTGTAGATAGGATCAACATTCCACAAGTCAAAGAAGACTCAAAAAGAGACAAGAGTGCAGACTCAGCTGTCACCTATGACGCAAATACTGACACTTCAAGAACAATTCCACTAGATCAACATATCTACGAAGCTAAAAGAATTGAGGACATTGCTAATGTGCAATCAAATCAGTCTTTATTCGAGGTTTATGCTAGTTCTATGGGTTATTCTTTAGCAAAAGGTGTAGAAGCATATATTGCTGGTAAACTTCAAGGACACACACAAAATCTTGTGACTTTGGCAACAGATGACATCATCTTACCAGCTGAATTAAGAAGTGGACTAGAATTACTTCTTGATCAAAACTATGACTACACAGACGGAGATACTTTCTTCTATGCAAATCCAAAAGCTTACATGGGCTTAATGGGACAGGGCGATTTTACTGAATCACAAAAAAGAGGTGATGCTGTAAACCCAATCGTCTCAGGAAATGTAATGGAAATATATGGTATGCCTGTATATCCTTCAACAGACTGGTCTGAGGGCGGAGTAAATATATCAGGTACTGTATTCAAAAGAGAATCTGTTTACTATGCTGAGCAATTTGGCGTAAGAAGTCAAAGTGCATATGACATTGATCATCTAGCAACTTCTGTTGTGGTTGATATGTTGTTTGGTGCAACATTATCACACCCAGAGGAAAATGCATTAGGTGGGATCGTCAACTTCAAGAATGCTTCATAAGCATAATTGAAAATCGACTAAATATGGGGCTATTTTCGGATAGCCCTATATTATCATTAAAAAAGAATTTGAAAGGGATCTATATGCCAATATACGAATATAAATGCGAATGTGGTAAAGAGTTTGAGACTCATCAGCCAATTAAAGACGAAAAGTTTAAAGATTGTTCAGAAGTTGGATACTTTGAATGCGACAAACCTAATAAACTACAAAGATTAGTCAGCAGACCAACTCTTTTAAAATTAGGACATTTGTCTGATAAGAAACTCAGAGAAGAACTTGGAGACAATATTGATTCATGAGTAGTAATACTAACATAGGAAATACAGCCGTAAATCAGGGCTTTGTTCAGCTTATACACACTGGAGAAACAGGTGGTATAGATACTACTTTGAGAACTTTATTTGACGGGGACGGAACAGCTTCCGACTTGCAGATCGCAAGCAATAAAGTAAAAATATCTACTGAATTATTTATCGGGGCTAAAACTCTTACTGAGTTTATTCAAGATACAGTAGGGACAATGTTTACAACAGGTAATTCATTGACAAATATTTCTGTGTCTTATGATGATGCTAATAACAATATTGATTTATCAGCTACTGGAGAGATCACTTTAACAGGATCTCAAACATTGACAAACAAAACACTTACAAGCCCTGTGATAAATACAGGTGTAAGCGGGACAGCTATACTGGACGAGGACAATATGGCTTCTGATAGTGATAGTAAATTAGCTACACAACAAAGTATTAAAGCTTATGTAGATTCAGAAGTATCAAGCTTGGTTGCCAGTGCACCAGATGCACTAGATACTTTAAATGAATTAGCATCAGCTTTGGGAGATGACGCAAATTTTTCTACGACAGTATCAACAAGCTTAGGTGAAAAGCTAGTAAAAGCTTCAAATTTGTCGGATCTTACAAACACAACAACAGCAAGATCTAATCTTGGCTTAGGAAGTGTAGCACAATTAAATAGTATTGCTGTAAGTAATTTAACAGCTAGTGCAATTCAAACAAGTGGAGAAACATTTTCGGACGATGATACTTCATTGATGACTTCAGCAGCGATACAAGATAAAATACAAAGCTTTGGTTTCACGACAAACACAGGGGATATAACTTCTGTTGAAATAACAGCTGGGACAGGTTTATCGGGTGGCGGAACAGGTGCAAGTGGAGCAGTCAGTTTAAATTTAGATATTGATTTATCTGAATTAACAGACATGACACAATCAGTGAATAGTGCACAAGACGAGTTAATAATTTTAGATAATGGTGCAGATCGTAGAAAACTAATATCAGAAATACCATTATCAGCTTTTAATAATGATTCAGGGTTTTTATCAAGTGTATCATTTAGCGATATATCAGGAAGTGCAATACAAACTTCCGCAGAAATAGGATCATCTTTTTCAGATAATGATACTTCTTTTTTAACAGCAGCAGCTGTAAATGATAGAATTGAATCTTTTGGCTATACTACAAATACTGGAGACATGACAGGTGTAAGTATCACAGCTAACGATCCTTTGGACATATCACAAAGCAATACAACAAGTGGTAATTATTCAGCCACAATAAGCTTAGATGCTACCGAGTTTCAAGGATATTTAACTGATAAGACTGACAATAATCTTGGGGCTGACGAATTATTGATTATTGATAGTGGCGATACAACTTTGAAAAGAAAAGCAATAAATGAAATAAGACTTACTACATTTGATTCAACAGGATTTAGTTCAGGAATATCTTTTGACGGATCAACAGCAAATGGTGTTCTTACTTTCAAAGACTCAGATGAAGCAACAGTAGAATCTAATCTTACTTATGGTTCAAGTGTTTTAGAAGTCCAACAACAAGTAAAAGTCACAGACGGCTCAAGAGATATTAGATTAAATTCTAATCATAGTTCTAAAGCAGTTGTAGGGACAGTAGGTTCACATGATTTTAATTTTATAACAGCAAATACTATAAGAGCCACAGTAGATAGTGGTGGAAATTTTGGTATTGGAACTGAATCACCAGCACAAAAGCTACACATTGAAGGGAATATTTGCAGGCTTGATAAAGTAGGGACTGACGGCGGATATTATTTATACGATAGTTCAGATAATTTTAGATTTGCTTTGTTTGATAACGATAGTGAAACTCAATTATATGCAGACGGAAATGGTTCAACAGCAGTAATGACATTTAATGGTGGCGATGTAAGCATTACTGGAAAATTGCAATTACCAGCAAGCCACAGTGCAGATAAGATCGTAATGTATAGTGGTGGTAATGAAAAGATCGGCACAGAAGCTAATACATTATTGTTTACAGCAGACAATTTTAAATTTTTAGATACAGCTGGACACAACAATTTATTTATGGATAGTTCAGGGCAAATTGGAGTAGGAACTACTTCACCAGCAACAATGTTAGATATTAGAGCAAGTGGTGCAAATGGATTAGTCTTGAATAATGACACTTCATCTTCATCAAATAGTGCAAGAATATTTTTTGAAGGAACTTCTACAAGTACAATATTTCAAGAGGGTAGTGATTTAAGTTTTAGAGTTAATGCTACTACTGCAAGTTCAAGCGGTACTGAAAGAGCAGTAATTAGAGAAGATGGTTTGTTTATTCCTAACGCATCATTAGGTGTTGGTGTAGGTCCAAATAGCAATAATGGAAGAATTACAGCAAGTTCACATATTAGAGCAAACAATGGTACTGGTGGCTGTTCATTAACAGCAAATGACGGCGGTGGTAATGCAAGTATTACATTTAATCATGAGTCGCAAGTTCCTGAACAAAATGGAAACTCAGCAAGAATTCATGTCAATACTGATACTACTTCTGATTGTCATATAGAGTTTGAAGTAGCAAGTAATGTCACAGCAAGTTCAAGTGTATCAACAACTGATGTTTGCCAAATGAGGGACGGAAGTATTGATATCCAGCAAAACCTAAGACACTTAGGAGATACTAATACTCTTATGGAATTTGGAACTGATACAATTAGTTTTGATACTGGTGGTACAGAAGCATTAAGAATTAATAGTTCTCAAAATATTGGTATAGGAGAAACTTCTATTGATGCCAATCTACATATCACAGGAAGTCCAGTAGTAGTTAAATTAGAAAGAGCAGGGCAAAGGGCTATGAGATTTGGTACACCTGACGATAGTTCATTATTTATTTTTGCAGATTCAGATGATTTAAAATCAAGTCAAAGAATGGTTATTGATAATTCAGGAAATATTGGTATAAATACTACATCACCAGGTACTTTATTCACAGTATATAAAGACGGAACACAAGCATCAAGTGTTAGCACAACATATCAAATACAAACAGTATCTGATTCTAATGGTGGTATTGCTATACAAGCAGGAGATAGTTCTATTGCTTATTTAGTATTTGGGGATAATGGAGATTATGATGCAGGTAGAATTGCTTATAAGAATGCATCGCATGATTTATGTTTTTATACTGACAATACTGAAGAAATGGTATTAGATAGTGACGGAGATTTACATGTAGATAGAGATGTAGTAGCATTTTCTACAACACCTTCAGACAAAAGATTAAAAACTAATATTAAAGATATTAATTATGGTTTAGAAACTATTATGAAACTTAATCCAAAACAATATGACTGGAAAAAAGATGAAACTCATGATATAGGTTTTATTGCACAGGAAGTAGAAAAAATAATTCCAGAAATTGTAAAAGATAAAAAACACTTTGATAAAGAAATAAA
>VTLG01007687.1_pt1 | contig 33774 bp, 17 predicted proteins | sample 4694571 | NCBI WGS metagenome assembly VTLG01 (sample SAMN12604809, study PRJNA352737) | marine metagenome | biome: ENVO:00000447; feature: ENVO:00000209|ENVO:00000569|ENVO:01000036; material: ENVO:00002151; isolation source: viral sequences binned using virsorter ...
TTTATAATAAGACCGATGAACAACTCTGGTATGAAATAGCGGAGAATCTTACTGAATTGGGTCGTAGAGATGCGGTCCAATATCAGGTAACGGGTAGTAAGGAATCGGTTTTAGAAAAATTGAAGCAATTGGAGGAAAATGGCAAAATCTAGACAAGGCATTTATGGTAACATGGAGTTGATTCCTTCACCGCCGAAGAAATCTCGTCAAGGAAGGTCCGAAAACACCAAACTCGCCGCTTCTTCTCGCAATGGGAAGCGCAAAAAATACCGAGGACAAGGAAGGTGAAATATGAAATAGTTGATAACTTTCTCGATAGTTATTACTATAAACAATATTATAACCACTTTATCTTAAATAAAAATTTTCCTTTTTATCTTACGCAAGATGTAAGTACAACAGGAGCTAATGATGGTATTATGTTTTACCATAAGTTTATTTCAAAGAATATATGGAATGTAACTCAAAATAAAAAAGAAGAAATATTAAGTCTCTTAGAACCTATCTGTAATAAGTTAAATATCAACAAATTATTACGATTACAGGTTAATTTATACCCCAAATCAAATTTTTTTAGAGTAAACCACAAATTTCATATTGATTTCAATTATAAACATAAGGGATGCATTTATTATCTCAATACAAATAACGGAGAAACCATTATAAAAAACTCTCCTTTTAATATTAGAGTAAAATCCGTTAAAAATAGAGCATTATTATTCGATCCATCCAATTTACATAAAAGTACAACCTGTACTGATGCAAATTTTAGGGCAAATATCATCTTTAACTACCTCTAAGAGCGTTTCGACGCTCTTTTTTCATGTGTAAATAGAAAAAAATCGCGGATTTAGTGAAAATGTCTAGACTACCATCCACATATAACGAAAAAATGCTTAGAGAAATCGCAAATGACGCTATAACACCCAAAAAAAGCGATAAAAAAGTCCAAAATGACCTCTATGAACGTCTAGAAGACGGTGATTTTTACGAAGGTTTGGACTATGATGACGAAATGATCCCTACTGCAGAATTTTAGCTAATAATACTTAATAAATAACTTATATTCTTATAATTTGCAATGCCTCTCGAAAGAGTAAGTCAAGGGTTTAAAGACATTAGTATGTCATTTCAGTCTAATCCACTGAATAATGACCTTATTGGTCTTAAAAATGAAAATGCAATTGCCCGTTCTGTTAAAAACATAGTTTTTACAGTTCCAGGGGAGAAATTTTTTAATGAAAACTTTGGATCTGCTATATCTGAAGTACTCTTTGAAAATATTAATGATATTACAGCATCTGCAATTGAGGATCAAATTAGAATATCTATTGAGAATTATGAACCTAGAGTGGAATTAATTAAAGTAAAGGCATATCCAAATTATGATAACAATCAATTTGATGCAGTGATTACTTATCAGATTATAGGTATTGATATTCCACCACAAGAGCTACAATTCGTATTGCAACCAACAAGATAAATGCCATTAGTCAATTTTTCCAATTTAGATTTTAATCAAGTCAAAACGACTCTGAAAGATTATCTACAAGCAAATAGTAATTTTACAGATTACGATTTCGAGGGTTCTAACCTTTCATCTATTCTTGACGTACTGGCATATAATACTTACATTACTTCATACAATGCCAATATGGTTACGAATGAAGTTTTTATTGACAGTGCAACTTTAAGAGAGAACGTAGTCTCACTAGCACGAAATATTGGATATACACCTCGTTCAAGGGTCGCTGCAACCGCCACAATCAACTTCTTTGTCAATACAGAGGCCGTTTCCCCTCAACCTGCTTCCTTAACCCTTAAAAAGGGTCCTGTGGCACGTACACAAGGTTCTTTTGGTAACCAATCCTTCGTTTTTTGCATTTTAGAAGATATTACAGTTCCAGTTTATGATGGAATTGCTACTTTTGATAATATTCCGATTTCTCAAGGCACTCTTTTAACAAATACCTTTACATATAGTCGTAGAAATCCTGATCAACGGTTTATTTTACCAAATGTAGGTATTGACACTAATTTAATGACCGTTACAGTCAAAGCAAACGAGTCTGCAACTGCATCAGTTAAATATAGTGCTCAAGATAGTCTTTTTGATATTGATTCTGAGTCAAAAGTTTATTTTTTACAAGAAATTGAAGATGAAAGATACGAAATCTTCTTTGGAGACGGAATTTTCGGAAAAGCACTTGAAGAAGGCAATTTTGTTACAGTAGATTACATTGTTAGTGATGGTGATGCCGCAAATGGAGTAAGTCAATTCGGATTTTCTGGCAGATTAAGTTATAATCGCAATTCTTTAGGATATAACGTTACTTCTGGCATTTCTCTCATAACAACTGGTACTCCTTCTTCTGGTGGAGAAGAAATTGAAGCAGTAGAGTCAGTTAAGAAGTTTGCACCTCGAATTTATGCTTCTCAAAATAGAGCAGTTAGTGCAAATGACTACGAAACGTTAATTCCGGCAAAAATTTATCCAGAAACCGAATCTATTACCGTTTTTGGAGGAGAAGACCTAATTCCGCCACAATATGGAAAAGTTTTCATCAGTATTAAGCCAAGAAGTGGAGATTTCTTGCCTAATTTGATGAAAGAGAATATTAAGATGAAATTGAAGAAATATGCGGTTGCTGGAATTGTCCCTGAAATCTTAGATCTGAAATATCTCTATATTGAAGCAGATTCTAAGATATATTACAATTCTAACCTTGCTCCTAACGGTGCTTATGTCTCAAGTGTAGTTCAAGCGAATGCACTTAAGTATGCAGAGTCTACAGAGTTGAATAAGTATGGTGCTAGGTTCAAATATAGTAAATTCTTGAAAATCATCGATGATAGTAATGATTCAGTAACTTCTAACATTACAACCATCCAAATGAGGAGAGATTTACGAGTTGTATTGAATACTCCTGCGGAATATCAAGTTGGATTTGGTAATGAGTTCCATATCAAGAGTATGGATGGATATAACATTAAATCTTCTGCTTTTAGTGTAGCAGGCATTGTTGAGAGTGTTTATCTCTCTGATGTTCCTAATACTAATAGAAATAATGGAACTTTGTTCTTATTTACAGTTCCTTCTGTAAATTCAACTACTCCGACAATTGTTAGACGGAATGTTGGAACAATAGACTATAAAAATGGAATTGTAACCTTAAATCCTATTACTATTGAATCTGGTAAGTTTAAGGATGGACAATCTATCATTGAAATATCTGCATGTCCTTCATCTAACGATGTTGTTGGATTACAGGACTTATATTTACAACTAGATATTAGTACAAGTAATTTTGAGACAATTGTTGATGAAATTTCTTCTGGATTGGATCCTGCAGCATCCAATTACGTTGTAACCTCTAGTTATGTTAATGGAGCCCTAGTAAGAGCATAAAATGGCAGAAAAGAGAATCCAGTTTAGCAACATCGTTCAGAACCAGCTGCCTGCGTATGTAAGGAACGAATATCCTTTAATTTCAGATTTTCTGAAGGAGTATTATGTTGCTCAGGAATTTGAAAGTGGTCCAATTGACCTTATTCAGAATATTGATCAATATGTCAAAATTGATGAAACTACTAATCTTACTGAAACTGTAGGATTAAGAACTGATATTGGATTTGATGATACAACAATTGATGTTGATATGATTACCTATCCAGAAGGAACTACTGGATTCCCAGATTCTTATGGATTATTAAAAATTGATGATGAGATAATTACCTATACTTCAAAAACTAAAACATCCTTTACTGGATGTGTTAGAGGGTTTAGTGGTATAACTTCTTATAGAGCAGAAACAGAAACTGATCAATTAGTTTTTAATTCAACAGATGCTGTAGATCATGCATACACAACACCTGTTCAGAATTTAAGTTGTCTTTTTCTTAAAGAATTTTTATTAAAGACAAAATATCAACTTTTACCTGGATTAGAAGAAAGGGATTTACATGAAGACTTAAATAAAAACGTTTTTATAAAACAGTCTAAAGATTTTTATTTAAGTAAGGGAACTGATCACGCTTTTGAGATTTTATTTAAAGCATTATATGATGAGGATGTTACTATAGTAAGACCAAGAGATTTCTTGGTTACCCCATCAAATGCTCATTATATAATTACAAAAGATCTTATTGTTGAACCCATTGAAGGAGATCCAGAAAATCTTTTACATGCAACTTTATTTCAAGATGCTTATGGAGATGATATTGAAAAAGGATATGCTCCTATTACATCTATAGAAAAAATTAATCCTGGATATGGAACAACTTATTATAAATTAAGCATAGATGGTGGTTATAATAGAGATGCACGAGTTGATGGCGCTTTATATGGAAGTTTTACAGTTCACCCTAAAACTAAAGTAATTGGTGAGGTATCTGCTGGAACCACATCTCTTGATGTAGATTCAACTGTTGGATTTTCCACTTCTGGTGAATTATTAGTAAATTTTGTAGATAATACTATAGGAGTAGTTTCTTATACTTCTAAGAACTTAACTCAGTTCTTTGGATGTACTGGTATAGGTAAAAGACTTCTAAATGCAGCAAATGTTGGAATTAATACTTATGCTTATGGATATAATTTTTATGATCAAGAAGATAGAATTTCAGTAAGAATTAATTCTGTTTTAGGAAGTTTCATTTATCCTCCGGATACCCATTATTATAATACTGCTGATACTGCTAAAATCAAAACTTTAGGTGTCGCAGATAAGAGTTTTAAGGCACAAAATTGGTTCTATAATATAGCACCGGTTTATAATGTCACAAGTATTTCTTTAGTTAATGCTTCAGATAGATCTTATCAAGTTAATACTAAAACAGAGCATGCTTGTCGTATAGGAGATTCTGTTACTCTTATTGATAGTGATCAAGTACAAAGACCAAGTTCTATAATAATTGAAATATTAAATGCCAATTCTTTCGTTGTAAGAGGTCAGGGAGATCTTGTTCTTGCTGATACTTATACAGTCAAAAGAAATATTTTAAAAGCAAATTCAAATACATTTCCTGAGGCAGTACAATATTCTACTAATGTTCAGAATGTTTATAATATTAATGGTCAAGAAGATATTCTAATTGCTTCTTCTTCAATTCCAACATATTATGCACAACCACTTAATGCATCGGATCAAGCAACTATTATAACAGGTACATTTAGTGGAACTGAATTTGAGATATCTCCTGATAAAGATCATGGGTTCTATACAGGAGATGAAGTTTATTATATTCCAGAAAAGAAAGAAGAGAAGTACTTTACTGCTGGTGGAACACTTTCTACTAGAGTTGTAGAGGGAACAAAATTATTTGATGAAGGTCTTTACTTCTTATACAGAGTAAATTCTTCAACAGTTAGATTTGCTAAGAGTAGAACTGATATTTCTAACGGATCATTTGTTTCTATAGAAGCTACTGTAGTAACAGATAATAAGGTTCAACCATTTGAGTTTAAAAATAAAACATTAGCATCACAAAAACTTGTAAGGCAGGTACTTCCTCCTAAGAATCAAGGAAACCTAACACCTACTATTCCTGGATATACTGGAATTTTGATAAATGGGGTTGAAATTCTAAATTATAAATCTGGTGATCTGATTCACTATGGTCGGATTGAGGATATTGAGATTCTTGCTCCTGGATCTGATTATGATATAATTAATCCTCCACTTCTCAAAATATCCGATTCTGTAGGTGCGGGTGCCACTGGACATGTAGATGTTACTGGTTCTTTAGAAGAAATTAGAGTTTTAGATTCTGGTTTTGATTATCAGGATGTTCCTGTAGTTACAATTACTGGTGGTAATGGTTCTGGGGCAAAAGCTGTTGCAACTATGAAGTTGGTTGATCATGCTCCTACTTTTGATGCTCAAATTGTTGGAGGTGCTGTTGGAGTTGGTACATCGGTATCAACAATTGGATTCAGTACTTATCATAAGTTTAAAAATGCAGAACAAGTAATTTATGTAAGTAATGGACAAGAAGGTATTAGTGGTTTGACAACTAATGCTTCTTATTTTGTTAACGTAAGAAGTAATACTTCAGTAACTCTTCATAATACTCAAATTGATGCTCAAGTAGGTTTAGCAACAGTTTCTTTATTATCTTATGGAGTTGGTAGACAGTCCCTCAAATCTCATAAGAAAAAGTCTGTAGTTGATGCAATTAATATAATTAGCGGTGGTAGTGATTATTCATATAAGAAGAGGGTTGTAAGTTCAGCAGGTATTAGCACATCCCTTAATAAGATTGAATTTGTGAATCATGGATATGAATCTGGAGAGGTAGTTAATTATTCTTCTACTGGAACAGCAATTGGTGGATTAGTTAATGGAACTGATTATTATCTTACAAAAATAGATGATAACAACTTTAAGTTGTCTTATGTTGGTGCAGGAGTAACTAATAAAGATTTTTATTATACATCAAAACAATATATTGATCTTACCACTGTTGGTGGAGGAACAAATACATTTAAGTATCCAGATATTTCTGTAACTGTAGTTGGGGAAGTAGGAATATCTTCAATAGGTACTCAAACCTTTGAAGCAAAGATACAACCAGTATTCAGAGGAGAAATAACAGGAGCATCATTAACTAATAAGGGTGTTGGATATGGATCTTCTGAAATTATTAATTATAATAGAGATCCCTTAGTTACTTTATCTTTAGGACAAGAAGCACAGTTACAACCTATAATTGTTGATGGTAAGATTGATGAAGTTATAGTTATGAGTTCTGGTAAGGAATATAATTCTCCTCCAGATCTTATAATAAGTGGAAGTGGTATTGGTGCTGTTGTTGTCCCAGTAATTAGTAATAATCTTATAACTGGTGTTAAAGTATTAGATGGTGGAGCAGGATATACTCAAGATACTACTACAGTTTCTGTTACATTCCCTGGAGATGGTGCTGTTCTTAAACCAAATATCCAAACTTGGAGGATAGATTTAGTTAAGAGACATTTTGAAGAGTTTACTCAAGATGATGGATTTATTCATGAGGGAATTAATGATTCATTTGAACTTGAATATTGTCATTTGTATGCTCCTAGAAAACTTAGAGAATCTGTATATTCAGTAGATCAGACTGGAAAACTTTTATATGGTCAAAATGATTTAACCAGACAGGATGGTGTTGAAGTAGCAGCAAGAAATCATTCTCCTATTATTGGATGGGCATATGATGGTAATCCAATTTATGGTCCATTTGGATATACAACACAGCAGGGTGGTATAGTAGCTCAGATGAGATCTGGGTATAAACTATCTTTAGCATCTGATAGACCTCCTTTCCCAGAAGGATTTTTTGTAGAAGATTATTCATATTCTCAGGTAAGTGATCAAACTGTTCTTGACGAGAATAATGGTAGATTCTGTATTACCCCAGAATTCCCTGAAGGGACATATGCATATTTTGCTACTGTTGATAGTACTCAAGCAGCATCAGCAGGACCATTTGCCAATTATAAGCAACCAGTATTCCCATACTTAGTTGGTGAGAGTTATCACTCAACTCCTAATAATTTTAATTTCCGAGTAAATTCTAATCAGGATGAATTCTCCTTTAATACTCCATGGTTGAGAAATACTGAACCATATAATTTAATTGATGGAGATCTTAAGTATGAATATGTTTATATACCAGACAACCTATCTCAAAGTGCAGATGTTACTAATGTAGAATCTGGAAAGGTTGATAATATAGGAATTGAGACTGGTGGTAACAATTATAAAGTTGGTGATGCTATAGAATTTGTAAATCCACCTCATGCTAGTCTTGGAGCAGGTGCAGCAGCAAATGTTTCTTTTGTGGGTGGTAAGGTAATTAATAATATAAGTGTTGCTTCAAGTACTATTACTCCTGTTGAGATTTATCCTGGAGAGAATAGGGGTGATTATGTAGTTGTAACCACTAATCCACATAATTTTAAAGATGATGAAATAATTAATATTTCTGGATTATCTACTACATCATCTAAAATTGGTGGATTCTATAAAGCTGGTGTTACAACTTCTATGTTCTCTATAGCAGGAGTAGGAACAACTACAACTGGTATAGGAACTATTGGTGCAACTGGAATAGTTACCTTTATTAATTTAGACGGAAATCTTTCTTATCCTACTGAAGATTATTATCAAATAAAGAATATTAGAGAAAATGATGTATTTAAAATTAATGATGAAAAGGTTAAAATTCTGAATGTAGAACCCAAGTTATCAAGGGTTAGAGTTATTAGGGGTATTGGGACTGGTAGTACTGTTGGTGCTGCTCATAGTGCTACAACCGTTTTATATGAAGATTCTAGACTGGTTTCTATAAATGCTGGATTTAATACAAGTTATAAGTATACGATTAATAAAGAAATTTATTTTGACCCAAGTGAATCTGTTGGACTAGGAACCACTGCTGCAGTTGGTATTGGTACAACTATTTCCTTTGCTAATCCAGGAACTGGAATAAGTGAAATCTTTATTCCTACAAAATCAATCTATATTCCTAACCACAACTTAAAAACTGGTGATCAATTAACATATTCTCCAAATGGTGGTGCTGGTCTTATAGTTCAATTTACTAGTGCTGGAATAGGAACTACAGTAGCAAATCAGACAACACTTTATGCTGCTAAAATAAGTGATGATTTAATTGGTTTATCTACAGTTAGAGTTGGTCTGGGTTCAACAGGAAATTTTGTTGGAATTTCAAGTACTTATCAAAATTCTACAACATTATATTTTACTGGAATTGGAACAGGAGTTTATCATAGTCTTAAGACCAATTATTCATTAATTACGGGAGAAATTTCTAGAAATCTTGTAACTGTATCAACAGCAAGTACTCATGGATTAACAACTAAGGATAAGGTTAAGGTTGCAGTAAATCCAACAATATCGACATCATTTGCTGTCACATATAATGATTATACTCGTCGTCTTTTAATTGATGCAACATCTTTTGCTGCTGGAGATGTAGATACAACTCTTAATACTATTACCATTGCAAATCATGGATTTAGTACTGGACAAAAGATTGTTCACACTGCTTCTACTCCATGTGGTGGTTTAGTAGATAATGAAATTTATTTTATAGTAAGAGTTGATAATAATAAGTTTAAGTTATCAAGTAGTTATTATTATGCTACTTTATCCAAACCAGTTATTATTGATATTACATCTGCATCTGCTGGAAATGTTGCTTTAGTAAATCCACCTTTATCTGTATACAAAGATTCGGCAGTTAGTTTCGATGTATCTGATGCATCTTTATCATATACAGTTCAAGGAACAAAATATTCCGCATTTGAGTTTAATTTCTATACTGATCAATCTTGTCGTGATATATGGAATACAAGTTTAGTTAATACAAATTTTGAGGTCCAAAGAACTGGATCTGTAGGAATAGACACTGGTGCTAAAGTTACATTAACTGTTGATAAGAATATTCCAGAGACTCTATATTATAAACTTGTTCCTGTATATGAAAGTGACCTTCCTGCAGCAAAATCAGAAGTTGTAATTGATACTGATGTTATTGCCGGAAATCAGGTAGAGACTAAAGAGAGTCTCTATAATGGAACTTATGAGGTATCTCTTCCTTCCACTACTTCCTTTACTTATAGTATTTCTAAGACACCAGAGAAAGTTTCTTATGCTGGAACCAGTTCACTTCTGGAGTATGAAACAACATCTAAGTCTGCATTAGGTGCTATATCTAAATTTGAATTGATGGATGGTGGACAATACTATTATAATGTTCCAGGAGTTTCTACGGTTACTTCAACTTTAGGATCAGGAGCAATTGTTTCTGCATCTAGCACAACAGTTGGAAGAGTTGTACAAACTCAATTTAATAATATTGGATATAATTTCCCATCAGATCCTACTTTAAGTCCAAGTGTAGGATTACCCCAAATTATACAAATAGAATCTTTAGCAACTTTAGGATCAATTGGAGTATCTTCAGTTGGAAGAGGATATTCAATAGCACCGAAGTTATTAGTTTTTGATGGAAAAACTAAAAAGCAAGTTACTGAAGTAGATCTAAAATATACTTTAGGAAATTCTAATGTAGATATTAGAAAAAATACATATGGGTTAAGTAATACTCGTCCAACTATTATTCCTATACACAATACTGCTGGTGTAGGAATTAATACGGTTAGTTACAATAGTACTACTAAGAGCGTAACTCTTACATTGGATGTTGGATTTAGTACCGCTAATAGTTTCCCATTCTCAGTTGGAGATAAAGTTTTAGTTGAAAATATTAGTGTAGGATTGGGTTCTACTGGAAGTAACTATAATTCTGAAGGTTATGATTATAAACTCTTTACTGTAACATCAACAGATGAGAATTTAGGTGGAATTGGAACTATATCATATAGTCTTTCTGATGTATTACCTGCTGGTCAGGATCCAGGAACTTATGATCCTCTTAATTCTTCTGGTAGGGTTGTTCCAGAAAAATATTTCCCTGTTTTTGATATAGTACTTAATACCAAAGATTATATTTCTGGAGAAACTGTTACATCTGATTCAGCAACTGGTACTGTTGAAAGTTGGGATAAGACTGTTGGTGTTGTAAAAATATCATCTAGTGATAATTTTGTCGTTAATGAAACAATCACTGGTAAGACTTCTAATACTCAAGGGGTTGCTTCTTCTATTACCTCCTATAATTCTAGATTTACTTTGGATGAATTCTCTGAAGTAATTCATGGTTGGGAAACTGATTCTGGAGTTCTTAATAAAAATTTACAGAGAATAGAAGATAGTTTATATTATCAAAATTTCTCTTATTCATTAAAATCTAGAGTTGATTATGATACTTGGAATGATGTGGTAAGTTCCACAACTCACACTTCAGGATTTAAGAAATTCTCAGATTATCAGTTAGAATCTACTTCTAGTGATGTTTCTATGACAGTTGGATTATCAACTGATACGACTTCAGTTGATTCAGTAAATGAATTAAGTGGAATTGGTAATCTAAATTGTGTCGAAGATTTTGATTTGGTTAAGGAGAACTCTTTAACCTTAAACAATCAAATATTCTCTGATAAAATTATATTTGCTAATAGAGTTCTTACCGATTATTACGAATCAGTAGGTAATAGGGTGCTCTCTATTGATGATATGAGCAATACCTTTAATAGTAATCCAAGAGCAACACAATATAGTGCTGTTGCTACAATTGATTTAGATAAAACAAGAGCAGCTAAATTTATTACTTTTGTAAAAGATAAGAGATATACTGGTCAAAGGCAATTAATGATTGTCGATCTTATTCATGATGGTTCTCAAGCTTATTTGAACCAGTATGGTAGGATTGAGACTCAATATATTCAAGGTTCATTTGATTTCTCTGTTTCGGGGGATGATGGACAATTATTATTCTATCCTACTAAGTATTCTGTAAATGATTATTATGTTGGTTCTATTGCATACAACTTAGATGATAATCTTCTTGGTATAGGTAGCACGAGTATTGGCAACAATAATGTTTGGGTTAATACAAATAGTGTTAAGGTTCTTAAGTCAAATGCTTCTACAAATATTGTAAGTATAGGTAGGACCTATCAGTCTGCTAAGATTTTAGTTGAAATAACAGCAGATGTTAGTGGAAATAGTAATGAATATGAATTTGAAGAAATCAACCTTATTCATGATAGTCAAGCAAATGGTTTAGGAACAGTTGATATTATTGATTATGGTCAGATGGAAACGACCACATCAAATGTACCAGGTCAACCAGGATTAGGAACTTATTCTGCTTATATTGATGGTGAAAACATTAAACTTGATTTCCATCCCAATAGTGTCGGAATTGCAACTACAGCGGTAGTTAATACCCTAGCAGTAGCAATGGGCGGTTTCACGACCACTACGACTGGTATAGGAACCATTACTATGAAGCATGCCAGATTGCAGGGTGGTACCACCTATATTGCTGGTACTGGAGCAGGATATGGTGCTACTACTGTAGTTGCTAAGTATCCCACTCAGACTGGAATTATAGATGAATTTGATGCTGCATACTTTATAGTACAAGTTAGTGATCTTAGTACTAATGCATATGAAATGGCAGAAATGCTTGTTGTTGATGATTACAGTGAAGAGACTGCTAGTGGCAATACCTACGAGGTTGAATATGGTAATCTTGGAATAGGAACCAACAGTGGATATGTTGGATTAGGAAGTTTTGGTACTAGATTGGATGTTAATGCAGGTTCTACTACTTACGTTGAACTTACATTTACCCCAACTGATGCATTATCTAACCTTAATATGGAAGTTAATGTTTATATGAATGCTATTAAGATTAATGATGATGAAGATGATATAATTGATTTCAATAATGGATCGATAGAAACTGAATTTGGTGAATATGAAGGGACAGATAGAGATATTAAGAGAACCTTTAATTTAACTCATAAGAATGATCCTATCTTTGAGAAGTATTTCTTCGGTAATAGTTCTGAGATTGTTAAATTAGATGATAATACTATTACACTACCAAACCACTTCTTTGTTAGTGGAGAGACTATTAAGTATCATCATGCTGGAGCAGCATCTACACAGGCAATTGGATGTGCAGAAACTTCGTTTGTAGGTACTGGTGCAACTGATAAACTTCCTGGAGAGAATCTATATGTAGTTAAGATTGATGATGATTCTATTAAGATTGCTAATAGTGCAGAAAATGCACTTAAGGCAGTTCCTGAAACTGTAGATCTAACTAGCGTTGGTATTGGTACTTCTCATAGATTCGTTTCAACTAACCAAAATGCTAAAGTATTGATCGGTCTTGATAATATTATTCAGGGACCAGTTGTAGCAACTGCTCAAACTACTCATTTAGCAGATCAGGCACTTAGCACAGTTGATATAATTTACTTCTCTGGTATAACGTCGTTCTTTGGATCGGACTTAATTAGGATTGGTAGTGAGATAATGAAGGTAGAAGGTGTTGGTATTGGTAGCACTAATGGAATAAGAGTCCGTAGAAACTGGTTAGGAACTCAAGCTACAGGATATGGTACTGATGCACTTGTTACTAAGGTTGAAGGTAATTATAATATTGTTGATAACCTCCTTACATTTGCAGAAGCACCTTATGGTAATACTCCATTAAGTACTGATACTAATCCACCTGATGATAGGGATTGGATAGGAATTGCAACTGGATCATCTTTCCAAGGAAGAACCTTCTTACGTTCTGGTATTACTAATAGTTCTAATGAGACTTATTATGAAAACTTTATATTTGATGATATTTCTCATGGATTTACCGGAGTTACTAAAGAGTTCACTCTTAAGTCCAGTGGTAATAATGTAACTGGAATTAGTTCAGAGGCAATCATTCTGATTAATGATGTATTCCAGGCACGTGGAAATACTGCAGATTATACTTTAGAAGATAATGCTGGTATTACCTCTATTAGCTTTACTGGAACAGCACAGGATATTTCTAGTGATGTTGGTATCTCTAGTTTCCCTAAAGGTGGTATTATCATTTCTGTAGGTTCTACTGAGGGATTAGGTTATCAACCATTAGTTGCTGCTGGTGCTACTTATACAGTCGGTGCTGGTGGGTCAATCTCTGCCATTTCTATTGGTAATAGTGGTTCTGGTTATAGAATCGGTGTTCAGACTGTTAGTGTAGGAATTCAGACTCAAGGTGTAGATGGAACCTACGTGACTGGAATTGCCACTGCTATTATTGCAAATGGTCATATTACTGGAATCGGTACCATTAATCCGATTAGCTTTACTGGTTCAACTATTAAGGGAGTTGTATTTGATGATCCACTTTCTTATACAGATATACCATTAAATTATAGTAGTGATTCTGTATCTGGAGTTGGTTCTAATGCAAGAGTTGATGTTGTTGTAAGTCAAGGTTCTAGTGTAATTGACTTTAATATTTCTAATCAAGGATATGGTTATGGTGTTAAGGAAATATTAACTCTTCCAGTTGGAGGACCTACTGGAATACCTACATTTACTACTGGAACATTTAAGGAGTTCCAACTCACTATTGATGAGAAGTTTAATGATGAGTTTACAGGATGGTCTGTAGGACAACTTCAATTCTTGGATGATTGGGATAAAGAATTTGATTCTGATACCCGTGCATTCCAATTAAAGAGTGGTGGAAGTCTTGTTTCTATTATTGCTGGTAAGGGTTCTAAAGTTGATGTTCAAGCAGTTATTTTAATCTTTATTAATGATATCCTTCAGGTTCCTGGTAAGGGATATACATTTACTGGAGGTAGCCAAGTTAACTTTACAGAAGCACCTAAACCAGGTGATACTTCTAAGGTTGTATTCTATAAGGGAACTGGTGGTGTTGACGTTGCATTTAGAAATGTGCTTGAGACAGTTAAGAAGGGTGATGAATTAACTATTGGATATGATCCTTCTCTTGGACAACCTTCATATTGGCAAGAAGATACAAGAACTGTCAGTAATGTAGATTCTACAGATATTGTTAGCACTAATCCATACTTTGGACCAGGTAATACTAATGATGAATCTTTATTGAGACCTGTTGCATGGTGTAGACAAACTGAAGATAAGATAATCAATGAATTACCTGTAGGTAAGGATAGAGAACTTTATGAACCAAACATTTATCCAGGCACTTATATCATTAAATCTGTTGGTATCGGTAGTACTACTGTATGGGTTGATAATCTAAGACCACAATTTGATAGTCAAAATGAGAATGATAGTAATCTTGATTTCCAGAAGAAAGTTACTTTTGTTTCTCAGATAGAAAGATCAGGTGCTGCTGCTACTGCCGTAGTCTCTTCTGCGGGAACCATCTCGTCTGTAGTTATTTCTGATGGCGGTGTTGGTTATAGTACAGCAACTGTTAGTTTTGGAAGTACTATGCAAGGTGGTGTTGGTATTGGTACAACTACAACTGCTTTTGGAACTGTAACTATTGGTGCTGCTGGAACTATTACTGGTGTTGCTATTACTAATCCTGGATATGGATATACAACATCTACTCCACCACAAGTTCTAATTTCTCCACCCACCTCGGTCGATGAACAAAATACTGTTGTTTCTTATGCTGGTGATTCGGGTATTATTGTTGGATTTGGAACTACAACAGTTAGTGGTAGTAAAGAACTGATATTTGATCTTTATATTCCTGATGATTCTGATTTAAGAAATACAACTTATGTTTCTTCTGCTGCTACTGTCAGCGCTTTGGCCAAGTTTGATTACTTTAGAGTTACTGATTCCAATGTTGGTTTAGGATCTACTACAGTATACTCACAAGATCTTTCTGGTAATACCATTGGTATTGGTACTTCCTTTGCTGATAACGTTTATGTTGTTAAGAGTTCTCAATTAGTGCAAAGGAATGTTGCTGGAGTGTCTACATATATTAGACAAGTTAACGTCAAAGTAAACGGATTTAAATACGGATACTCTGGAGTTACTACTTCTGATTACTTTGGTTCATATAGTTGGGGAAGAATTCAGTTAGGAGGAAGAGTTGGTGTAACTTCATACACCGCTTATACTCAGACTGGGATTACCACATCAATGCTTGTTATACGTACTGAGCCTCTTAAGTATAAGAACTACATAGCCTAATAAATAAATAAAAAATCCCTGTAAAAATGTCAGCAATTATAACTGATCAGATAAGAATATTAAATGCGAAGAACTTTGTTGCTGGTGTAAGTACTAGTGCTAACGCATATTATTCTTTTATTGGTCTTCCTAATCCTACGGATTACCAGTCTGATTGGGATACTAGTCCTCCTTCTCCTAAAGATAATTTTAATCAGGAGAATGATTATTGGGATAATATGATTGCATTAAAGAAAATTAATGCAGATGATGTTAGACAGGTTGTTCCTCGTAGAGTATGGTCATCTGGTACAACATATGACATGTATCGTGATGATTATAGTAGGTCTAATACTGCTAAAATTTCAGGTGCAACTAACCTATATTCTGCATCCTATTTTGTAATTAATAGTGATTATAGGGTTTATGAATGTCTCCAAAATGGAACTGATCCAGACAACCCAAATGGCAGACCATCTTTGGATGAACCGACATTTACAGATTTAGAACCAAGAAGTGCTGGTAGTAGTGGTGATGGATATATTTGGAAATATCTCTATACTATTAAACCTGGAGATATTGTAAAATTTGAATCCACTGATTATATTCCAGTTCCTCCTAGTTGGTCCACTAGTTCTGATAATGCTGCAGTTAGGGATAATGCAGTTGATGGTTCTATTAAGATTGTTACTGTTACTAATCGTGGAGTTGGAATCGGTACTGGAAATAGAACTTATACTAGAGTTCCAATAAAGGGTGATGGGTCTGGTGCAGAATGTACTGTTATTGTTAATGCTGATTCTAAAGTTGATAATGTAACTATTTCTAATCAGGGATCTAATTACACCTATGGAAATCTAGACCTTCTTGCTGGTGGGGTTCCTACAGGAACTACTATTCCAACCTTTAATGTTATTGTATCTCCTCCTGGAGGACATGGATATGACATTTATAAGGAATTAGGAGCAATGAATGTTCTTCTATATTCCAGAATTGAAAATGATAGTGAAAATCCAGATTTTATAACAGGAAATCAAATTGCAAGAGTTGGTGTTGTTGAAAATCCAAAATCTACTTCATCTTCACTTTTAAGTGCTGATAAAGCTAGTGCTACTTATGCATTAAGATTAGTAGGACTTGGTTATAGTACTGCTACCTTTACTGCAGATTCCTATTTTGAACAAACTATATCAACTGGAACATCAGCGGTTGGTAGAGTAGTAAATTATGATCAGACAACAGGTGTCTTAAAGTATTGGCAAGATAAGACCATGGCTGGATTTAATACAGTCGGAACTGCACAAACAAATCCAACATGGGGATTTGATCTAACAGAATTTACTGCTTCTCCTAGTACAGGAGGAAGTTTGACTATTGTACCATCCACAGGTTCTAATTTAGCAATTGATACGTCCTTTACAGGTCTCTCAACCGTAATAAATAATAGGACATATTACCTTGGCCAAGAGTTTACTAATGGTGTAGCTCTACCTGAAGTTAAAAAATATTCAGGATCTATAGTCTATGTTGATAATAGACCATCTATTACCAGATCAGTGAACCAAAAAGAAGATATCAAAGTTATCTTGCAATTCTAAAAAATCATGCCGCAGCAAACCAATCTTAACGTCTCACCATATTTCGACGATTTTGATCCTGATAATGATTTCCATAGGGTATTATTTAAACCTGGATATCCTGTACAGGCAAGAGAGCTAACTGGTCTTCAGTCAATGCTGCAGAACCAGATTGAGAAATTTGGTAAGCATTTTTTCAAAGAAGGTGCAAAAGTAATTCCTGGTAATACTGGATATACTCAATTATTTTACTGTGTTCAATTAAATAATACTTTTCAAGGTGTACCTGTAGCTGCATATGCGGATCAGTTAATCGGTACCAAAATTACAGGAAAAACATCAGGAGTAACAGCAGTTGTAGATACTATATTATATTCTCAGGATTCAGAAAGAAATAATCTTACTCTTTATGTAAATTATTTGAGTTCTAATACTCAGAATAACTCCACACAAACTTTTTCAGATGGTGAGGAGTTGTCTTCTAATGTAATCATTACATCAGGATTATTAGGAAATACTACTATAGCAGCAGATAGTGCATTTGCTACAACACTTGCTAATAATGCATCATCAATTGGTTCTGCCTTCCAAATCCAGAATGGAGTATACTTTATTCGTGGAAATTTTGTAAATGTAGATACAGAAACTCTTATTTTAGATCAATATACCAATACTCCCAGTTATAGAATTGGATTGTATATTGATGAAACTCTTGTTAATGCTGATATGGATGAGAGTTTAAATGATAACTCTCAAGGATTTAATAATTATGCTGCACCTGGTGCGGATAGGCTAAGAATTGAGACTAGATTATATAAAAAACCTTTAGATGATTTTAATGATGATAATTTTGTTGAACTTGCAGTAGTAAAAGAGGGTATTTTACAAACCCAAAGTGCAGCTACTACAACATATGCCAGTAACTTTATGGAGATTCTGGCAAGAAGAACTTATGCAGAATCTGGAAATTACTACGTAAATCCTTTTGATATTACTCTTGAGAATTCTTTAAATGATAATGTTGGTAATAGAGGTATATATCAGGAAGGTCAATTTACTCCTGGAGGATCTACACCAACTGATGGGTTAGCATTATATAAAGTTTCTCCTGGTAGAGCATTTGTAAAAGGATGGGAAGTTGAAACAATAAGCCCTGTCTTTTTAGATGTAGAAAAACCACGATCCATATTTACAATTCAGGATCTCACCTTTGCATATAATACAGGACCTACCTTAAAGATAAACAGAGTTGATGGTTCACCTACTATTGGCATAGGAAATACTTATGTAGTAAGTCTACGAGATCAAAGAGTTGGATATACAACATCTTCATTACCAGGTAAAGAGGTTGGTCTTGCAAGAGTATATGATTATAGATTAGAGTCTGGATCATATAATACATCTGATGGAAATCTAAATGAGTGGGAAATCTCTCTTTATGATGTACAAACAGTAACAGAAATTGCTGTAAGTACTGCATGTACTTTAGCAGTTCCTACTTTCATCAAAGGAAGGAATAGTGGAGCAACAGCTTTCTTGAAGGATGCTGTTACAGCAGGAACAGCATTAACTGTTTATGAAACAAATGGAAACTTTATTCTTAATGAATCTCTTGAAATTGATGGAATTCCTGATGGAAGAATCGCTATAGCAATTACCAACTATGAGATGGGTGATGTAAAATCTTTATATGGAACAAATAATGGCGTTATTGGAATTAATACATTTACTGCAGATGTAATTCAATCTACTGCATTTAATGTTGGAATAGTTACTATTAGTAATGGTTCTGGATCCAATTATATTAGTACTGTAAGAACCGCAAGTGAAACCTTCCCAGGACCAACTGCAAATCCTGTAGTAAGAGAAAATGATTTAGTTGCTTATACTGATATTGCAACATCGACTGATCCGATTTATGGTAGAGTAGTAAGTGTTGGTTCAAGTGAAATTACCATTACAGGTATAACTTCTGTATCTGGAATAGTTGATGGTAAATTACCAACAGCATCATACGAAGCAACAGACTTTAAAGTCCTAACTACAAAATTAGATAGTTCATCTGATAATACTCTTTATACTAGACTTCCTAAGGATAATGTTTCTAGTGTTAATTTAACAGATGCTTCAATCACAATAAGAAAAACTCAACTTGTTAATATTGTAAATAATCAACTATCTGCATATGTAGTTGCTGGTGAAAATGAAACTTTCTTACCATATGATGAAGAAAGATATGCGTTGTTGAGATCTGATGGTACTGCTGAGGCATTAACATCTAATGCTGTTGAAATTACTTTAGGTTCCACTAGACTCCAAATTCAGAATTTAGGGACAAATGATACTGATGCTCAACTTATTACTACATTAAAAAAAGTAAAACCAAAAGCAAAGACAAAAATAAAGAATAGGGTTAATTCTGTATTAGTTGATAAATCTAAGTTAGAAGGTTCTGGTATTACAACTGCTACATTAAATAATGGATTAACTTATGGGAATTATCCATATGGAACTAGAGTTGAAGATCAAAATATTTCTCTAAATTCTCCGGATGTTATTAAGGTTCATGGTATTTTTGAGATGGCAACTGTACCATCTCAAGATAATAGTGACCCTTCAGCACCTAAGATGACTCTGGGATCATTAACTAGTTCGACTACTACTACCTCAGAATTTGTAATTGGTGAACAAATAATTGGACAAACAACTGGTGCTATTGCAATAGTTGCTGAGAAATTAACAGATACTCAGATTTCCTTTATTCATCAGAATGATATTACCTTCAAGGAAGGAGAAGTTATAATAGCTCAAGAATCTCTTGTAGAAGGAACTATTGTTACTTTAGATTCTCCTAGTTTTAATATTACTGATAGTTATAAGATTAATGATGGTCAAAGGAGTACTTTCTTAAATTATGGATCTCTGATAAGAAAAGAAAATGCTGATGCACCAGAAAAGAGAATTAAGATATATTTTTCTAATGGATACTACGAATCCACAGATGATGGAGATATCACTACGGTAGGATCTTATAATACCTTTAATTATGCTACTGAGATTGCAGCTGTAGATGGTATTTCTGAAAGTGATATTATTGATATAAGACCTAGAGTTTCTGATTATACAGTTGCTGCTGATGTTCGTTCACCATTAGAATTCTATGGAAGAACATTTAATGCTTCTGGTCAATCTGCTGCTAATCCTTTAGCATCTGATGAAGATATTAAAGTTACTTTTTCATACTATCAGGGAAGAATTGATAGAATATTCTTAACTAAGGATGGTGTATTTGAAGTTAAATATGGAACTCCTTCAGATGATCCTGATAGGCCAGGTCCTGTTGATGATGCAGTGGAAGTTGCAAGAATAACTTTACCACCTTATTTGTATAATCTTAATGAGGCTGGAATTGAATTTTTAGAGCATAAGAGATTTAGAATGGTTGATATTAAGAGACTTGAGGATAGAATCAAGAATCTTGAATATTATACCACTCTTTCTTTAATGGAAGTCAGTACGGCAAATATGTTCGTTCCTGATGCAGATGGATTGAACAGATTTAAGTCTGGTTTCTTTGTAGATAATTTCTCTTCCTTTATCGCACAAGATAATAAAATAGGAATTAATAATAGTATTGATAGAAAGTTTAATGAAGGAAGACCTTTACATTATACTAATTCTGTTGATCTAATTTTTGGTCCGGTAACTAATCCAGATCCAAGTGCTGATCTTCAATTCTCAACTATTTTAGAAAATAATGTTACAAAACAAAATGATACTCTAACTTTATCATATACTTCTGTAGAGTGGTTAAAGCAGCATTTTGCAACACGTGCTGAGAGTGTAACTCCATTCCTTATTAGTTTCTGGCAAGGAACTTTAGAATTAACTCCTGCATCAGATACGTGGGTTGATACTGTGAGAATGGAAGCAAAAGTTATTCAGACTGAAGGTAATTATAATGAGGTAATGAATGATGCTATTGAAGCAGGTACAGTAGATCCTCAGACTGGATTTGGTCCACTCATTTGGAATTCTTGGCAGACTAACTGGACTGGAACTGATGTTATAGAAACATCAACTACTAGATGGGAAAGAAATATTGGATTTAGAGGTTGGATGGGTCAACCTGGTGGTGGAAGGAGAAATCAATTTGGTACTCTTACTGATAGACAGATTCGCCAAAACATGCGGGAAACAATTGATACTGGTGTTGAGTCCAGAACTGGTGAGAGAATAACCATTACAGAATCTTTTGATGAGCATTCTGTTGGAGATAGAGTTGTAAGTAGAGATCTTATTCCTTTCATGAGAGCAAGGAATGTGGAATTTGATGCTAAGAGAATGAAACCTCTTACAAAAATGTATGCATTCTTTGATGGAGTAGATATTACTAAGTATTGCATTCCCAAATTACTTGAAATTACTATGAATAGTGGTACTTTCCAAGTAGGAGAAAAAGTTACTGGATGGTCGCAAGGAACTGGTTTAGGTGAAGAAAATACTGATACTTCTCCAAGAATAACTTTTAGGGTTGCTCAATCAAATCATAGAGAGGGTGATTATGACCTTCCTACTAAGGTATATCCAGAAAATCCTTATAATAGTCAAATCTTACCTGAATCATATTCATCTACTTCTACTCTTCTGAATGTAGATACATATTCTCTTTCTAATGAAGCTCAAGGGGAATATTGGGGATGGGTAGAATCTGGAATGACTTTAGTTGGAGAATCTAGTGGAGCACAAGCATCTATTAGTAATTTAAGACTTATTTCCGACTTAGCGGCTAATTTGAAAGGAAGTTATTATATTCCTAACCCAAATAATATTAATTTCCCTAGATTTGAAACTGGTAGTAAAGTCTTTACTTTAGTAAATGACGAGAATAATGATCATGATGTAGCTAGTACTATTGCAGAAGAATCATATACTGCTGCAGGAACTCTTGAAACAGTTCAAGAAAATATTGTTTCTGTTAGAAATGCTAGAATTGAAAGGAAACAGGAATTCCAAGAAAGAGCGGTTAGTAGAACAACTGGTCTTCAGGTTGTAGGAACTGAAGTAATAAGTGAGACTCAAAGACATGGGATTATTGGATGGTATGACCCTCTTGCTCAGTCCTTCTTAGTTGATGAAGAAACTGGTATATTCATTACTGAATGTGATGTATTCTTCAGGTCTAAAGATGATATGGATATACCATTGGTATTCCAGTTGAGAACTATGAAGAATGGATTCCCAACACAACACGTTATTCCATTCTCAGAAATAGTAGTAGAGCCTGGTGATATTACTACTTCTGGTGATGGTTCAGTTGCTACCACTATTAAGATGAAGGCACCTGTTTATTTGGAAAGTGGGCAAGAATATGCTATTTGTTTAGCATCTAACTCAACCAAATATAGTGTCTATATCTCTAGAATTGGTGAGAATGATCTATTAACTCAAACCTACATTTCTAACCAGCCTTATCTGGGTTCTCTCTTCAAATCACAGAATGCTTCTACATGGGAAGCAAGTCAATGGGAAGATCTTAAGTTTACTCTTTATAGAGCAGATTTTGAAGAGTCTGGAAGTGTTGAACTTTATAACCCACAATTAACTCAAGGAAATAATCAAATTCCTAAGTTAATGCCTGATTCCTTGAATTTAATTTCAAGAACAGTTAGAGTTGGTTTGGGCACTACTGTTGCAGATACAGGACTTCAAATTGGTCAGATAGTTTCTCAACCTGCAAATAATGCTACTGGTAGATTAGTTGGAGTTGCTGGATCAGCACTTAACCTTACTGTTGCTAATGCGGGTATTGGATACACTCCTGCTGATGGATCTCGTACGGTTGCTGGAGTAAACTTAGTGACAGTTACTGGTAATGGTAGAGGAGCAGTTGGTTCCGTAAGTGTTACTAATGGTGCTATTAGTGCGGCAACTATTACTAATGGAGGATCTGGATATCAAGCTGGTGATGTTGTTGGATTTACTACTTTAGGTGTTAATTCTGTTGGTAGAGATGCTAGACTCTCAATTGTTTCTATTGGAATGACCAGTGAGTTAATCTTAAATGGTGTTCAAGGAGACTTTGGTGTTGGTGCTGCTAAGACTGTACAGTATACTAATAATTCTGGAAATACTGTAGATCTTAATGCAGGATATGGTGGAGATGTTCAAGTAGGTTCAACTACAGTTGATACTGATGGTCTTCATATTAAGGTAGATCATAAGAATCATGGAATGTATTTCGGTGATAATTTAGTTCAGATTTATAATGCACGATCTGATGTTAAACCAACCAAATTAACCACTGCTTTAGATATTGGTACAACTACTGGTTCAATATCTGTAACTGATGCATCTAAGTTTGGTATATTTGAGAGTGTTGGTGTAGGAACTACTAATTATGGATATCTTGAAATTGGTGGTAATGGGCATGGTACTGGAGAGATTATTTCTTATGAATCTGTTTCTGGTAATACAATTGGTATAACAACTAGAGGATCAAATCCTGCCAATTATCCTATTGGAACTCCCATTTATAAGTATGAACTTGGTGGAGTTTCTTTGAAGAGGATTAATAAAATCCATACTTTATCTGATGCTGCTGTAACATCTCCTATTACATTTGATTCCTATCATATTAAGTTGGATATGAGTCAGGATGGAACCACTAGAACAGTTGCTGGGTATCCAAGTCTTTATCTAAATTCTACCAAATCTTCTGGGGGATATAAGATAAGGGCAACCCAAAATATGCCATTTGAGATTCTTACTCCAATTGTTCAGAATGTATCTGTTCGTGGTACTTCAATAAGTGGAGAAGTTAGAACTATTACTAGTCAGAGTATTGATGGAAATGAGATTCCTTGGTTGGATGCTGGATTTGAGAGTGTTACACCTAACACGTCGAATTTCTTCCATACTCCTAGACTGATTGCATCTAAGATTAATGAAGATCTAAAACTTGGAACTCTTCCAGGTAATAAATCTATGAATTTGAGAGTGTTCCTTAATACTACTGATAGTCGATTAAGTCCTGTTATTGATGCTCAAAGATTAGCAGTTATTGCTACTTCTAATAGAGTTAATAGTGTAATTACTGATTACGCTTCTGATAGTAGAGTAAATCAAATTGATACAGATCCAACTGCATGTCAGTATATTTCTAAAGAAGTTATTCTTGAGAATAGTGCAAGTGCTCTTAAGATTTTTGTAGATGCTCATATTAATGTTAATAGTGATATTAGAGCATTCTATTCAATATCAAATACAGAAGGTGGAACTCCTATCTTTACTCCATTCCCCGGATTTAATAACTTGAATAGTCGAGGTCAAGTTATTGCTGCGAAGAATAGTGACGGACAATCAGATATGTTTATTCCTAAAGTTAATTCTACAGGATTTAATAGTAGTGATTTAGAGTACACTGAATATGTGTTTACTGCAGATCAATTACCTTCATTTAGAACTTATAGAGTCAAACTTGTATTGACATCTACAAGTCAGGTTTATGTTCCTCGTGTTAAAAAATTACGAGTAATGGCATTAGCGTGATATGTATAAAGTTGAAGGGCACGGAGATCTAGCTAGAGATCCAAAAACAAATTCTATTATTAACATAAATTCTTTTGACCATGAAAAGTATGTTGCTACCCGTAAAATTAAAAAAGTGAAAGAACAGGATCTTGATAGTATGAAACAAGATCTTGATAATTTAAAAGGTGAAATTGGAGAAATCAAATCCCTACTTAAAGAGTTAGTCCATGGCAACTAAAAAGATTACATTCGATCCTACTGCTGGAGTACCTTATGCAGCGAATTTAACTATTTTTGGTGGATCTAATTTTTCAGCAGACTTTACTGTTGTAGATACGGGCAATGCTGCCTACAATTTTACTGGATGGAGTGGATCTGCCCAATTAGCAAAAAGTGTTGCTGTAGGGGCAACAATGGGTGCCTTAGCGACTTTTAACGTTGGGTTCACTAGTGCTTATGATGGTAAATTTAGTTTATCTTTAGGATCCACAGCAACTAGAACTTTATCAGAAGGAAGGTATGTTTATAATGTATTAGTGAGTTCAGGGACTACTATATACAGTATTGCTAATGGTAATGTCCTAGTATATGCGGGCATTTCTTCTGCTCCCTAAATATCTAAAAGAGTAGTTGTGTAAATGGCTCAACCCACAAGCAGGACGGAATTTAAAGAATATTGTTTGAGGCAACTAGGTGCTCCTGTGTTGGAAATTAATCTAGCCCAAGAGCAATGTGATGATTTAATAGATGATTCTATCCAATACTTCCAAGAGAGACATTTTGATGGTGTTTCTCAGATGTATATGAAGTATGAGGTAACGCAAAATGATATTGATAGAGGAAGAGCATCTACAGCAGCATCTGCAAATACTAGTGCAGGAATAGTCACTACTACTGCAGAAGCTAATATTGCAGGAACAGCAACAACATTCTCATATTGGGAAAATAGTAATTATCTACAAATTCCACCAGAAATTATTGGTGTAACTAAAATATATCATTTTGATGGATTGAATACTGCCACTAATAACATGTTCAGTGTTAAGTATCAGTTATTCTTAAATGACATTTACTATTGGGGATCAACAGAAATTTTAACCTATGCAATGGTTAAAACTTATTTGTCAGATATTCAGTTCTTATTAACTACAGAAAAACAAATAAGATTTAATCAAAGAATGGATAGATTATATCTAGATGTTGATTGGGGTAGTCTTAGTGTAGGTGATTTTATAGTTATTGATTGTTTTAGAGCATTAAATCCAAATGATTATACAAGGGTTTGGAATGACTCATTCTTAAAGAGATATACTACTGCTCTTATGAAGAGACAGTGGGGACAAAATTTACTTAAATTCCAGGGAGTTAAATTGCCAGGAGGTATTGAATTAAACGGACGACAAATTTATGATGATGGAATGAAGGATCTTGAAATTATTCGAGAGCAAATGTCCAATACTTATGAATTACCTCCATTAGATATGATAGGTTAAGATTATGGCACTTAATCCATACTTTCAGCAAGGTGCTAAGAACGAACAGAATTTAGTTCAGAGTCTTATCAACGAACAGTTGAGGATGTATGGTGTTGAGGTGCATTATCTTCCTAGAAAGTATATGACTGAGAATACAGTCATTAGGGAAGTGATTCAATCTAAATTTGATGATGCATATCCTTTAGAAGCATATGTTGATACTTATGATGGATACGCGGAAAATCCAGTTTTGATGTCAAAATTTGGTATTGAAGGAACTAATGAAGTAACTCTTACTATTTCTAGAGAGAGGTGGGAGACTTATATAGAACCTTTAATGAAGAATGAGGCAAATGTAAAATTAACCACCAGACCAAAAGAAGGTGATTTAATCTATTTCCCTCTAGGAGATAGACTCTTTGAGATTAAGTATGTTGAGCACGAGAAGCCATTCTATCAACTACAAAAGACTTATGTTTACCAGTTAAGATGTGAACTCTTCCGTTATGAGGATGAGGTTATTGATACTGGTATCGCTGCTATTGATGATGAATTGGTAGGAGATGATATTGGAGATGGAAGTACTGAAGATGGTATTTCTACAATTCTTGGAGTAACTCAGACACTTACTTTAGTAGGTGCTGGTGTAACTGCTGCTGCATATACTGGAATTATAACTTCTGGTGCTATATCTTACTTTAAGATTAGTAATCGTGGGGGTGGGTATGCTGGAATACCAACTGTAGGAGTGTCCTCTGCGCCAGCAGGAGGGGTTACTGGTATTGCCACTGTAGGAGAAATGATCGGTGGTATACAATACTGTAATACAAACGTTAATTCTGCACTTAAGTCTGTACAGGCAATCCATATAATTAATCCTGGCGCAGGATATACAGTTAAACCAGGTGTTGTCTTTACTAATCAAGGTACTGGATCTGGTGTTGCTGCTACAACTTACTTGAGTGATAACACTCTAGGTATTGTAACAGTTACTGCTAGTGGTAGTGGATTTACTACTGCACCAACAGTTACATTCCCTGCTCCCGATTCTATTGCTAAGACTGGAATTGGTACTACTGCAACTGCTGCTGCTATTATGAATGCTGCAGGTAAGATAACCAATGTCTGGTATACAAATACTGGTTCTGGTTATACTGCTGGAGATCTACCAGTTTATGCTACATTCTCTATACCTGGTGGTACCGGTAGTGGTAATTTCCAATTCAATGAAGTTGTTACCGGTGGTACAAGTGGAACAACGGCACGAGTAAGGGTCTACAAATCCGATACCAATATACTTGAATTAACTAATGTATCTGGAACATTTGTGGTTGGAGAAACATTAACAGGAGCATCTTCAGGAGCTACTCATACAATAAGACTTATTGATACAGAAATTGGAGAAACTGAAGAATATGCTGATAACTTTAATATAGAAACCGAAGCAGATAAGATTTTAGACTTTACAGAAGCCAATCCATTTGGGACACCCTAAATAAGATATCAGGAATATAAAAAATGTTTGAATATTTTTATAACGAAATATTGAGGAAGACCATTATTTCCTTTGGTACTCTTTTTAATGGTATATCGATTACCCATACAGACTCTAGTGATGCGACTGTAAATGTCACTAAGGTTCCTTTGGCATATGGTCCTACCCAAAAATTCCTAGCAAGACTTACACAGCAACCAGATCTTAATAGGGCAACAGCAATTACGTTGCCACGTATGTCATTTGAGTTTACTGGATTGACTTATGACCCTTCTAGAAAGGTTACTACTACTCAACAAATTGTAGTACAGGATCCTGATAGCAATGCGGATATTAAAAAAGTTTTTATGCCTGTTCCTTATAATATGCAATTTGAACTTGCTATTATGTGTAAATTGAATGATGATGCATTGCAGATTACAGAACAGATATTACCATATTTTCAACCCGCATATAATCTATCAGTACAACTAGTTTCGGGAATTAAAGAGAAGAGAGATATTCCTATTGTATTAGAAAATGTTACATTTCAAGATGATTATGAGGGAGACTTTGACACAAGAAGAGTACTTCTTTATACTTTAAGATTTACAGCGAAAACATATCTATTTGGTCCTGTTTCCAGCGCAACCAAGGATATCATCAAGAAGACAACTGTCAGTTATCTTGCTGGTGGATCCAAGAGTGTGGAGAGAGATATATCTTACTCTGTCACTCCAAGAGCAATAAAGGATTATACTGGAGATGTTATTACTACGTTAACTGAAGATATAGGAACTACTGAGGTTATTATTCCTGTAGAATCTGTTTCTGGTATAAGTACTAAGAAATATTATGATCTTGGTGGTGAAGAAGTCTATGTTACTAGAATTGATGAAGCTGCTAAGAAGTTAACAGTAGAAAGAGGTAAGGATGGTACTACAATTGCTTCTCACCTTAGAGGGTCTACTATTAATGGTATAACTGCAGCAGATGATGCAATTATCCCATTTGGAGATGACTTTGGATTTGATGGAACAATTACATGAAGATGACAAAGAAATTTGACAAATTAGATGACACCTTTAATGTAGCAGCAGAAGTTGTTACAGAATCTTTACCTACCAAGGTAGAAAGGCAAAAGCCTGATAGATTGACTAAAGATGATATTGAAAAAGATTATGAGTACACAAGAGGCAATCTATACTCTATCATTGAAAAAGGACAAGAAGCAATTAATGGAATTCTTGAACTTGCTCAAGAGAGTGAAATGCCCAGAGCATATGAAGTTGCTGGGCAATTAATTAAGAGTGTTTCTGATGCTACTGATAAATTAATGGATCTTCAGAAAAAACTAAAGGATGTTGAGGAGGAGAAGGTTGCTAAGGGTCCTTCAAATGTGACTAATGCATTATTTGTTGGTTCTACTGCTGATTTAGCAAAATTAATTAAGAAAGAAGATGCCACTTCCCGGACAAAATAAGATAGTACCTATTATCAATGTTACCGGCATTAATACTGTTGGTATCTATACTGTTGGGGTTACTGAGACTGCTGGTGGTACAGGCATTGGTACTACAACATATATAAGAACTGTTTTAATGCATAATACTGGATTGGGAACTTGTACCTCTTCAGTTTATTTTTATCCACATTGGGAAGAAGTTGAGGGAGTTGGAAAGACTGCTTATAGGATGTTGAGTAGGGATCTTGAACCAAAGGAAACTTTTTATTGGGGTTTTCAGGATTATCCTATAATTTTGACAGATAGAGAGAAGGTTGTAGTCGAAGTTAGTAGTCCTGATACTATAGACAGAACTTTTACTTTAAATACTTCTATTTCTGTAGGATCCACTGCTGGAATAGGAACTACAGAGTTTACTGTAAATTCTATTGAAGGGGTAGGAATAGGAGATTCAGTAACAGTTGGTGCTGCTATTACAGATGCTCCAGTTATTCAAGTTTTTAGTGCTACTAATAAGGTTAAAATTGGAACTGCTTTAACTTCTAATGAATTGATATATGCAGGAACAGCAGTTACATTTACTAAACCATCAACAATTACTAATGGAACTGGTATTGGTTCTGCAGTTAATTTCATTGTTATGGGTGATGAGAATCAGGGGTGGGCTTAACAACTTATAAATAACTTTGGGAGAAAAATCCCAAAGTACCTAAGTTACTCATACCATGTCGGACAAGTTACCGTCAATTGATGACTTCTATGAGGAGTTACCATCAGTTGAGGAGGTTATAAAAGAAGAAAATTTACCCTCCGTTGACGAGTTCATTGAAGAAGAACCTCCAAGGCCCGAAGAAGAAATAGCGGATGCCCTTAGAGTAGAAGAAATAGAACCAGAAGATGTACAAGACCTTACAGAAGTAGTACGTCTTATTAATGATGTAAGAAGGGATATTCCTAATATTCCTGAAATTAAGTATTATGATGAACCATTACAGAAACTCTCTGAGTATGTTGAGCAAATTAAAGAGAGTATTCCTGAGATACCTGAGATAAAGGAATATGATAATGAAGTAGAAGCAATATGTGAACAGATTGACTTAGTGAGGGAAGAGATTAAAGATCTTCCTGAGGTAAAGTATTATGATGATCAGGTAACTTTAATTGAAGATAGGATTGATAATCTTCAAACTGAGGTAACTAACCTTCCTGAGGTTAAGTACTATGATGCTGAGATAGAAGCAATATGTGAAGCAATTGATGAAGTTAAGGCAGCAATACCCAAATTTCCTAAATGGGTTAATGAAGTTAATCAAGTCCCCGATTTCTCTTGGATTGGTAAGACCTTTGGTGTAATTGATGATGACTTTGTTAAAGTTAATGACCATATAGAAGATCTTAAAACTAAGTTTGATTTTGATATTGATTCTCTTGCAGAAAGTCTGGACACTAAAGATTTTGAACGTAGAGGAGAAGTTAATAAGTTACAAGAAGATCTTAAGGAAACTAAAGAAAAGATATGGGAAGAATTAAGAGAATCTGCTGTAAAGGTATGGGAGTATCAAAGATCATTTAAAGATGATGATAGAAAGTTAAAGAAGAGTGTATTAAGTAAGCTTAATGAAACAAAGCAGAAACTTGAGACACAGATAGATGAATTTAATGCAAATAACACTAAATCAAACAAAACTCTTACTGATTACTTTAAGGGATTAAAAGAAGAGATTTCTAATCTTCCTCAACCAAAGAATTATGATGACCCTATAACTGATCTAAAGAAGAATTTATTTCATTTAGAGAAAAAAAGGGAAGAGCAAGGAATTAATATTACTGAACTTTATAAGATTGTTGAGGATTTAAAAGGTACTCAGCAAGAATTAAGAGAAATATATAATAATCGTCCAATAACACCTGATCCAAAACTTAAGCAGGGTAAAGATCCTCTTACTCCCACTAATCAAGAATTTGCAACTTTAAAAGATCTAGCAGCAAATTATAGATTATTTGTTAATAGAGTTGAGCAACAGTTATATACCATCGGTGGTGGTGGTGCAGGATTCCTTAAGGATCTTGCAGATGTTAATATCTCTGGATTAAAGGAGGGTAATACTTTAGTATGGAATGCTGATACCAGCATGTGGGATGTTGGACAAGGTGTTGGTGCTGGGGGAACCTGGGCATCTAATGCTGTTGGTATTCATACTACTAAGAGTGTGGGAATTGGAACTACAACTGCTAGTTCTGATTATGCATTATATGTGGATGGAGATGCATATTATACTGGTAATATTTCTGCTGCAGGAACTATTACATATGAGGATGTAGTTAATATTGATTCTCTTGGTATTATTACAGGTAGAAGTGATTTAAACATCTTAGGAAATGCCAGGATAGTTGGTGTTCTAACTGCAGGTGAATCTTCTATTACAATTGATGGTGATAATAATCAGATTGTAGTTGGTGGTGAAGATAATGTTACTATTACTGCTTCTCAGGTTACTATTGGTACTGGTGTAACTATTAGTTCCAGTGCATCGGGTATTAACTCCGCACCAAATGTAATTTATGTGGCAAAGGATGGTCAAGATACTAATAATGGTACTTCTATTGATAATGCATTTTTAACGATTAGTGGTGCGGTTGGTGTTGCTCAGTCAGGAACTACTGTTAAAGTTCTTTCAGGAAAGTATGCAGAAGCAAATCCAATTGAAGTTCCTGCGTTTGTATCAATTGTTGGTGATGATCAAAGAACAGTTGAGGTAAGTGGTCTTACAACAACTAATGATATCTTCCATGTTAGAAAGGGAAGTAAGTTAGCAAATATGACATTTAAGGATCATGAAGCTCCTGCTGCTGCTGTTGCATTTCCGACAGGTGATGATATAGCAGAAAACGTAGGTGGTGGAAAATGGAAAGGTCCTTATATCCAAAACTGTACAAGTGATACTACTACAGGTATTGGATGTTATATTGATGGAGATCAAGCACAATTATTGAAAGCAATGAACATAGATGCTTTCACACAATATAATCAAGGTGGTGTAGGAGTTGCTGTAACTAATGGTGGATTTGCCCAGTTAGTTTCTCTCTTTACCATTTGCTGTAATGAGGCAGTTACCTGTGATAAGGGTGGTCAAGCAGATATAGCAAATAGCAACTGTAGTTTTGGTACTTATGGTTTAGTTGCTCGTGGAACCAGTGATTTACAATATACTGGTGTAGTTACATCATCTGCTGCAGTATCCCAAGCAAATATTGAAGTTAATGTAAATACTCCTGAATTTGATGTTAATGGATTTTCTTATCACCATACATCAGGTATTGCTACAGTAAGTACTACTGCTGCTCATGGATTCCTTGTTGGAATGGGAGTTACTATTTCTGGAATTGGAATGACATGTACTTATGGTACTAAAGATTATCCATATAGAATGCCTTTTATTTTTGAAGTAGAGAAAGTTACTAGTACTACTTTTACTATTAATGTTGGAATATCCACTGTTGCTCATACATATGTTTCTGGTGGTAAAGTAAGTATAGATGTGGATAGACCTTATGATGGACAACTTGCTTATTTTGATACCCTGTATAATAGAGTCCAAACTATTACTGTAACAGATGGTGGAAGTGGATATACTTTGACTCCTACTGTTACGGTTGCTGATCCCACAGGACCTACAGGAGAGACTTGTACGGCATATGCTACTTTAAGTGGTAATGCTGTTTCTACTATTACTATTATTAGTAGTGGTAGTCAATATACTTCAGCACCTAATGTTACCATTAGTGGTGGAGGTGGTTCAGGTGCTACCGCTACAGCATCTATTCAACCAATATACTATACAATAAATAGTTCAACCCCAGTTACGGCTGGAATTTCTACATTAACACTTCAATCTAATTTACTTAATACGGTTGGTGTTGGGTCTACAGCATATTTCTCTCAAGGAAGTAGAATTGTTGCCAGTTCACATACATTTGAATATGTCGGTGCCGGTAATCGTATTGCCGAAGCCACTCCTAAGAGAGGTGGTGTTACTAATCAAGCAAATGAAGTTATTACTGAAGATGGTGGAAAGGTCCTTTATACCAGTACGGACCAAGCAGGTAACTTTAGAATAGGTGATGATTTACAGATCAATCAAGAAACTGGTACAATTAGTGGAAGATCTTTCAGCAAAAGTTTATTCTCAGAAATGACACCGTTTATCCTAGCACTCAGTTAATATGGCACTCGCACTTAATAGATTTAAAACATATACTATTGTACTCACTACGAGTAATCAAACGGTGTATACTGCTCCTACTGGATATACTGGGATTATTTTATATGCTCATGTAACCAATTATGGTGCTGCTTCTACAACTCTTACTATGTCTCATGTTAGAAGTTCAACTACTACAGAGATAATTAAAGGAGCAAGTGTTCCTGTAGCAGATGCCTATATTCCTTTAGATGGTAAATTAGTATTAGAGACTAGTGATTCTATTCAAGCTAGTGCAGGTGCTAATACTACACTAAAGGTTCTTCTTTCAGTATTGGAGACAGCAAATGCCTAGATTACTGAGCCAAGTTAATAGTACTGGTGCAGTAGGTATTGCTAGTGATGGAACTAGCCTTGGTAATATGACTGAATTAAACTTA
>VTLG01011161.1_pt1 | contig 33765 bp, 52 predicted proteins | sample 4694571 | NCBI WGS metagenome assembly VTLG01 (sample SAMN12604809, study PRJNA352737) | marine metagenome | biome: ENVO:00000447; feature: ENVO:00000209|ENVO:00000569|ENVO:01000036; material: ENVO:00002151; isolation source: viral sequences binned using virsorter ...
GAATGATAAAAGATCAGATGATTGGAGACAGAGAGATTGAGGTGTGCCTCTATAAATAAGTAAAAATAGTATATCTCATGCCTCTCGGCTTAATAAAAAAAGGATTAAAGTTTGGTAAAAATGCACTATTTAATGGATTATCCACTCCATCAGGTAGTTCTGATCAAGCAAATAATTACATACTTAGATATCCATATGATATTATGGATGCTGAGACCGACTACTTTTTAATAGAAGCACTTGAATATAAAGCAGGTGGAACTCCTAGTTTTAGTAGTGGTGGTGGAGCATTTAATAAACTTAAATCTGCTAAGTCAGAGAGAAATTTTATTCTTCCTGTGCCCAATGGAATAGGATCAAAGAATAATGTCGGTTGGCAAGGTGGAAATATGAATGCATTAACAGGAGCTGCTGCTGGTGCTGTTGATACGGTTTTAGATCCAGATGGTTTAGATGGAAGTGAAAATTTATTTAAAACTTTCGCAGATGGTGTAACTCAAGCAGGAACGAAGTTACAACAAGATTTAACTAAAGCAAGTTCTGATACAACTCGTATAAGAGAATATGTAAAAGCAAAAACAGCATCTGCAGTAATAAATGCAGCAGTAGGTAGTAATATTAATGCCAATCAAATAATGGCAAGGCAGTCAGGTCAAATAATAAATCAAAACTTAGAACTACTCTTTAATAGTGTATCATTAAGACCTTTTGGATTTAGATGGGATATATCTCCTAGAGATAAAAAAGAAGCAAAAGTAGTAAAAGAAATGTTTCTGCAGTTAAAAATGCGTTCTGCACCTAAAAGACTCAAAGGTGGTGAAATGGCATTTCTTAGCACTCCTGATGTTTTTAGAATTTCTTATAGAAAAGGAGGTAATGTACATCCTTTCTTAAATAAATTTAAGATATGTGCTTTAACCTCTGTAGGAGTTAACTATACTGGATCTGGTCAGTACTCAACATATGCAGATGGTACACCAGTTCATATGAAATTAGATTTAGCATTTACTGAATTGGAACCAATATACAGAGATGATTATGAAGAATCTTACATCGATTTCTAATGTCAATATCTTACTTTAACCTATTACCTAACTTCAAATACCTTAGTCCACTCAAAGAAGGTGGAAAAAGGGATCAATATATTGAAGTTAAAAATCTTTTTAAAAGAATAAGACTCAAAAGTGAGGTATTTCAGTTTGCTTTGAGTTTTAATGATTATATAATAGATGATGGAGAAAGACCTGATACAATAGCAGAAGGTTTATATGCAAGTGCAAAATATGACTGGGTAGTTTTATTATCTGCCAACATTATTAATGTAGAAGATCAATGGCCAGTACCAGAAGGGAAACTCTGGGATCTTGCTGATGAAAAATATGGTGGAGATCTAAATGCAGTTCATCACTATGAAACTACAGAAGTTAAAAATAGTGATGGTAAATTAATATTACCTGGCAAATTAGTAGTAGATCCAGATTTTACTATCCAAGATCCAAACAATTATACTCAAACAATTAATCCAACTGTTGCTGTAAGTAACTGGTTAGTAGAGACAAGAAAAAACAATGAAAAACGAGCGATCAGGGTAGTCAAAAGAGAATACCTCAACACACTCGTTAATGATACTAAAAATATATTACAATATCAGAATTCTTCGCAATATAAGAGAAACACTGGTAAAGTTGCTGCTAATAATCTTGTTTAAAGTAGAGCGTCTAAGTCAGAAACTGTAGTCGCTGCTGTAATACTTGAATAAGGAACTGCAGGGTTTGATTTAAGTGATGCAGACTCTCCCTTCATGTCTGCTATAGTCTGTATATCTGCGTTTTCTTTTGCTATAGATATAAATTTTGCTTCTAATTCTTGTTGGCATAAAGTTTTAGCAGATGTCATGTCTACTTCAACTGCCTTTGAACTATGGTTATATTTCCAAGCATTTCTCCAATACTTTGAAGGTAAGGAACTATTATCTACCAGTGAATATTCACTCGCACTAATATCTTTTGCGATAATATCTTCGTCAGACAAAACGCATTGCTCTGATGGAATAACTACACGACAGAAACCATCAGATCCATTGTAGACAATGACCTTATCTCTTGCCATGATTAGTCAGTTAGAGTAGATGGTACTATACTTGTTGCGTCTGGAAATAATTGCAGAACTCTAGCTCTTGCCTTTGTATCGTCCTCTGCATACATTTCTACTTTTCTAGTGTCAGAACCTACATTAAAGGTTACTGCATACCTATTTGCTGAATAAGCCATTAAATTAATCGTTAAAACAAAAAAGGAGAGGTTGTCCTCTCCTTTATTTATATCTTATTCTTCAGCTAAACGCTGGAAGTATGAAAGTGCGTCATCGCCCTCATCAGATTCACTAAATGTAGTGGCTACCTCTTCTTCGGGTCTTGGTGGCAATTCCTCAGATGCAACTTCTTCGTCAAATGCTTGACTTACAGTTGATTTTTTATTACCAAGGACATAATCAAACCTCTTTTTCAGTTCGTCATAAGTTTTGAACTGAGAGGCATCGGTAATCTCAGCGAGTGAGTATTCCTTCTTCCATATATCTTCCAATGCTTTATCATCATCAAGAAGAGGAGAGACAGCAGCGAATTCAGAACTATCATAGTTCCAGTATCCTGCTACTTTCTTGATCTTAACTTTGAAGTTAGCACCTTGCCAGAAGTCAAAAGGATTGATTGGGGATTCATCCTCAAACTCAGGTTGCATTGCTGCCATTATCTTATCGAAGATCTTCTTACCAAACTTATAAAGGAAAACTTTTCCTTCGTTATCTGGGTTGGAAGGATCTTTCACAACATAGATGTTAGTATAATATGATAACTTACGCTTTTGGTTACGGGCAATTTGCTTGTTAGCGTCAGTACCAGAATTCCATAATTCAGTATTGTATTCTGAAACAGGATCTTTACCACCAACAGTGGTTAAAGAATTTTCAATGTACCATCCACCTGGACCTTGGAATGCATGTGAATACAGTTTTGCCCAAGGAAGGTCTTCCTTATCTGGTGCAGGAAGAAAACGAATAACTGCGTAACCGTTACCTGCTTTGTCAACTTCTGGTTTCCAAAGACGGTCATCGGAACCGTTACCTGTTTTGTTGGTCTTCTCGACTTCTTTAACAAGCTTTGCTGTTAGAGAACCGAGTGATGATTGCTTTTTAAGTGATGCAAAAGACATAGATTTGGCTTTTTATTAGATTTGGCTTTTGTACTGGTCTATTATAGGGCGACAGTGCTCCCATGTCAACTAAAATTCTTGCGAAGGTTTGATAGAGTATCCTGCATGTTTTTAAACAAGAGGTCAGGATTAACATCTTTCGGGAAACCTACTAATTGTGCAGATTGATGAATTTGTTCCATCATATCCTTAGCACGAGGATCATCAGATAGTTTCAATCTCATGTAAAAATTTCTTTGCTTATCCAAAAGAGTTTCTAATTGGTCAACATGTTCCATCTTCTCTTTATGAGACAATCTCTCAAATGCAAAGATCTTTGAATAGATCTCTTCTTGCATTCTATTGATCTCAGTTATAGATTCTTGGACTTGCTCTGATGCAAAGAAATCAGACATAATACTAGTATTTATAAGGGTAATTTAGCACGAGTGGTCTTTTTCATGAAATTAAGATTAATTGCATCTGCCTTTAATTTCTCCTTTAGGGGTTTAGAAATTAACTTAGTAACAGAGTCAACTTCAATGCTATTTTTCTCACAAAACAGAACTATAGCATCGATATAATTTACTTTTTCTTCTAGCACAAGTTTCTCTACTTCAAGAGAAAACTTAGCAGCATTCATGAATTTTTTATCTAATGCTTTGGTTAATTCATTTTCCATTTAATTCTATTTGAAAGTCTAAAAAGTTTCTAATGTAATGTACAAGTAATTTCATATATTTCTTCTTATTACGCTCTTCATATACTTTACAAGTGCCATCTTCACATGCCATTATTATAACAAGTTTCTTAGCAATTGTGCCAGTTTGTTCATAGTACATAGCAGCATATGCCATTGCTTGAACAAAATAACCTTCAATCCATTTTCTTGGTTTAGGTGCTTTAGAAGTTTTAAAGTCAATAACTGCTAATTCACCCTCATGTTCTGCTATACAATCAACTGTACCTGCAACACCTAATTCTTTACTAAAGAGAGAACCTTCTAATGCATGAATATTATCAATTTTATTCAGTTCTGGTTTTGCTATTTTGAACAGAAATTCTGGTAGTGGTGGAACATCTGGAAGTTCTTCATTAAGGAGATAGTGCTCGGTAAGAGTATGCATGTCAGTACCACGAGATGTTGCTTTCGCAGTAATTTCATTAGCTTTTTCTTCACCAATCTTTTTTCTCCAAGAAGCAAACTTTGCTCTATTATAAAACGAAGTTACTGAAGTAATAGAAACTAACTTTAGTAGTTCATCATTATCAGGAACTTGATAATATCGAACACCATCAACAGTTTCTCTCTCCAGTGGAGGAAGGATTACAGGTACATGATTAAACATTACATATTAAGTGCTAATTTAGTCTTCAAATATTCCTTACAGAGTCCAGAGCGAACAATGTCATCAACATCAAATTCAATCATAGAGAAAGATTCCATTTGTTCAAGGATTTTCATGAAATCAAGGATTCCATTCTTTTCATTCTGTTTTATAAGGTCAGTTTGTGCAGCGTCACCGCAGAAATGAATTCTACAGTTTTCACCCACTCTTGTTATTATACTATCTAATTCATGAAAATTCAAGTTTTGGCATTCATCTATTATGATGATAGCATCATCAAATGTAGTTCCTCTTAAAAATGAGGTAGACCAGAACGAAATAGTCTCTTGTTGCTTAAGATTAGCATATAACATTTCAAAATCTTGATCTGTAGGCATCTTAAACATATACTTTACCATATTCTTATAAGGAATCTGATAAAGGAATGATTTATCCTCATGATCACCTGGTAAGAAACCTATCTCTCTGGTCGATACAAGACTACGAACAATATAAACCTTAGTATATGGTGTAAGTTCATTTAATACATCTCTGATGGCATTATAGAGGACGATAAAGGTCTTTCCTGTACCTGCAGCACCATAAGTAAAAATATTTTTCCCTCTTGCATAATCATTGAAAAGAATTTCTTGATTAGGTGTCAAAGGTTCAATATCTACAAGAAAATCACTATTAATAGGTTTCTTCCTTCTCATTTGTTTGGCAGTCAAACCAGCACCAACTTGTTTGTCTGTTTTCTTATTACGAGTTCTTTTTACTGGCATATTAGTCGAGTGTTAGTTTTTGACGATTTTGACCTGTTTTTTGAGCTCTTCCTAAGATCTCATTCCAACCAGGTTTATTCTTTCTCAGTTTGTCTTTCCACTCGCCAACTTCTCCGACACCTGGTGAGTTATCTGGGGTAAAATATCGAATCCAATCAGGATTATCAATCTTCCACTGATCCCAATCATTTACACTCATCACAACTTCTTTAGTTTCACCAGTCTTCGTATTTTTAATAGGATAAGTAGCCATAAAAGTTTACATAGGATAGTTATTTAGAGTATGACAAGATTGTCATCATCTACATGAACAAGATTCTTGTATGTCACTAGATCAAATGCAATAGTGATTCTAGGGATATCTGATTCATGAACAGATGTATGGTGTGTCAAGTAGTTGGGAAATAGTGTAATTTCGCCAGGTCTATTTTCTACATCATAGTCTTCTTGAGTATATGGGTGCATATACGAAGTTGAAGTATTCTCGGCAGTTACACAAAAGTGTCCACCAAGATAAGAGTGTGGATGTGTGGAATGTGTATGCTTTTGGATCTGTTGACCTTTACGCATTACATTTGCCCAACATCTGACTTTTAAAGGTGGTGGTTCAGAACCAATTACCTGAGCAAAATATTCATCATGAAAAATACGAATTTCTTGATGTAATTGTGCTATATCAACTTCCTGCCATTTTAGCACATTAAAGTGTTTAAATCTAGCAGTTAAACTATCTGCACCTAATCCAGTATTCCCATCATCGTCTCCAGAGTACTTTTCTATTATTTCTTTCTCTTTTTCTAAAACTATCTTAGCAATATTCTCTGTATTGATAATAATTGGTTTCACAGCAATACTGTAATCCCAAAATGGTGCAAAAGGAGTTTCTGGAGGTTCACTGACAAAACGGATTCCTCTTGTCATAATTTAGGTTCTTCTGGGTTCACTGTAACTGTGTCTAGTTGCTTCCTTATCATTTTAGCATATTTTACCTCTTCTGGTGTATACCAGTTGCGGTTGAGTTTTGCTCTTTTAATCAATTTTTTTGCTGCCTTCTTGTCTTTCATATTTTCCGTAGTACGCATTAAAATATGCTACTAGTCCTTTTGTTGTTGGTTGTTTAGAACACCAATCATCGGCACACTCATAAATCGAACGATTTGTATGAGTATTACCAAAATTCTTTAAAAGCAAGTTTAGAGTTTGTTCTCTAATCTGAGTATCCATCGTCATCATCGTAGAGTTCATAATCTTGTTGTGGTCTGGTTCTCCCTGCTACAGTAGAATATGCATCCTCTGCCTGTGATGAACCATACATGTCAAATCTATCAGCATTAATTTCAGCAGCTTTAGCATACGCTTCTTTATCAGAGTATACTTCAGCTTCTAGTTCTGATAGAACTTGTTTTAGCATTAATACCATGCCTTTTAAAACTTGGCGATCCATAGCTTTTAATATAATTTATAAAAAAGAGGGTCTCTGCAACCCTCTTTTAGATCAATGTGTAAGATGTCCAGATTAAGCAGTAGCAAGATCCTTTTCAGTTTTTACTCCACGATAAGTTAAAGTAACTTTCTGTGTTTTTGCTTGATTTGGGCGGTTGTTGGTGTCATAGACAACACCACGGTAAGTGACTTGTGCCATTTAAGTTCTCCTAAAGTAGTTGGATTTAAAGCCCGTTCCTTTAGTCGTTTGCGTCCTTTGGAAAACATGCTGGATCAGTATGTGCAACTATGACCCTTGTGAGTTCCAATCTCTCAGATCTATTAGGATTGTTAGTTACATTTTCTAATAGTTCAGAAGCATGATCACAATCAAGTGGTGCTCCAATTGCTATTAGACTAAGCAGAATGTGGTACATAGGATGAACGCTCCGTTCCGCGACTTACTTGCGTCCGATGATAAACGCTTTACAATTTTCTTCTGGTACTTTTGTTCTAAAGTAATCAATAAGATACTCTTGAGCATCAGAGTTAAGATTCTTATCGCTAAGTATCTCAATTCTGTTTTGATTCCATTCTGTACAAGACATTTCCCAGTGGGAAGCATTATGTTCAGAAAGGAGCAATACCAAAAGAGCAAGGTTGTGCATCGGATGAACGCTGTATGTTAATTCTAACACATAACTATTTATAATGCAACCTCGTATATTTTGATACGGTTTACAGGGGTTTAATATTCTCTCTTGACTCTTTTAACATTTTATATGCGTGACTATTATATTTTGCTAATTTCTCTGCCCAGATCATATCATCTAAAGTAACTGTTCTTCCATTTACGATTTCAACGCAAATGTCAATAAGTTTCATTCTTTGTTTTGCTGATAGCATTTTTGAAAATCCTGTGGCTCAAAAAATTTGCGGAGATTTTTTTCCCGATTATCTGAAAAAAGAGTTCGGTTTTCCCTCAGGAATACATTCTAACACTTTTTCTCTAGGAAACCAACCCAACTCACGCAAGGCAGTGGTGTCAGCACATGTGATGTCTCTTTCGCCTGGTGTACTATCTTTGACAGGTAGATTAACATAACCAAATGCTTCTGCTAATTCTTTAACAGTTGTAGTCTCACCTGTTCCAACATCAATATGTCCAGTATATGTACTAGACATTAGATAACAAATTGCCCTAGCAACATCTTTGACATGAATCCAATCTCTCTTATGATTGGTAATATATTTAACTGTATTATCCTGCAACATTCTGAATAGCATATCAGGTCTGCTATCTTCTCCATATACTGTCTGGAATCTCATCCCCACACTATTAGGTGGTGCTTGTAGTTCGTTGACCTTCTTGGTAATGCCATAAGGATTTTGCCACCACTCTTCTACTTGTGCCGAACTAGCATAAAGTAATCTAGTATTGTATCTCTCACAATAATCAAAAATGGGTTTAGATTTTTCTACATTATTTTCCCAAAACTTATCTGGATTATCTACACTCTCTCTAATAGCAGCAAATGCTGCTAGATGTATGATGTAATCATAAGGTTTATCAAACATACTAATTTCTGACTTGAAATCCCCAATGTCATCAGGAAAATCCATGCCATCAACTAGGTATCCGTAACCTGCATCATGTCTAAGGTGATTGAAGACATAGTTGCCTATGAATCCCTTATGACCTGTAACTAATATTCTTGTCATCTAACACGATTTCCCCATTCAACATCAGGGTATGCTTCCTTGACGGTGTTATGGGTTATCCTGTATTTCTTCTTAAGATCTTTATCTTTAACTAAACAAATAACTTCTGCTTCATCAGGGTGTAATGACTCTAACAACTCTATGAATAGAGACTCTCTTCTAGTTCTTTTAAGTCCATCGTTTCCACCCTTAACATAGTTGTAAAGAGTTCTATACTGACTAGACAGTTTACTTTGACTATCTACAGTTGGTGAAGCGTTAGGTGTATAAGGAACTTCTCCTTCTGGCACAGCACTTTCAATGCTTTCATCAAAATTCCAAACAAATAATGACACTAATGCTGGTGATCTATAATCTTGAAGGATTTTAATTTTTTCCCTCTTTGTTTTAGCACTATGTACTGCTTGTAAAATTTCAGATTGTAATGGTTTTGGTGGTAATTTAGCCATAATAATTTCAAGGTTTACTAATCTTCGCCAAGTCCTTCAGCGTCATCCTCCTCAGTGATGGTTGGATCATATCTGAATGATATTAAATCACTCAAGTTATAGTTTCCATTCTCATCAAACATCTCAGGATGCATTGTAGGTTGAGTTGGTTCTCTATCATGATGATACATCATGTATTCTCTTAGTACCCATCCTAGCATAGAACCGACTAAAAGTGAACCCACTATAAGAAATGCTGCAACTGCAATAGATATTGCTAACATTTTTCTACCTCCTCAGGAATATCTTTTTTTATGTCCAGAGATAATTCAAAGTTAAAATGGAGTTCTCTCTTAAAGAGACGCAGCATATTACTGAAATTATACTGAAACGATTTTGGTTTAGGTGGTTTCTTGCCTCCTCCAAGCATAATTCCTACGCCTCTATTTAGAGGAATATCTTTTAGGTTTTTTTGCTCAGACAAGTTTGTTCTCCTTAAAGTATCTCACAGTTTCTTTAGCACCTCCTATAACTTTGTGGTTATGGGTTTGATCAACGACCTGTGGAAAGTATTTTGTATTGAATTGAGATTCAAATTCTTCTATTGTAAAATCTTTATCTAAAGTATAAACTACATGTTCTTGTTTTGCTAGAAGCATTAAGTCTTTTACGAGTTCACAATGCTTACAACCATCTATTGAATATACGATGAAGGACATTAAGTTGTCACCCCTAAAATAATTATGTAGCTTTCCATATTCCTCTAACTGATGGTGAAATGTGATCAAGATTTGCTGCTATACAAATTCTATTTCCTGTATAATCACTAGGCACAAAATGATCTAGTGCTGCAGGGAATGCTATGACTAATCCGTTCTCCACAGGTCTACATGTTTCTCCTATACAAATAGGTGCAGAGTCCTCTTTAACATCAACATAATAAAGGACTGCCATAGTTGATGGGAAGTGATTATGATACTTGGTTCCTTCGTTAGATCCGTATGTCATAGCCCACATATTAACACAATCAAATTGTCCTTCGGTGTGCCAATACTGTGTGCTGATATTAAAAACAAACTTCTCAAAGAATGTTTGGATTTCAGAGAACCTTGGATCAGTTTGATGAATGTTCCAATTAGATCTCCAATTAGCACCTACATTATTATCTTTTGTAGTTTTTTCAAATTCTTTTTTATGATCTAAGATAGATTGTTTATGTTCAGCAAGATGTTCCGTCCAACTTGTCTCGAAGACAGGAAGTTTAGCATCTACTTTTGCAATTTCTACTTTGGTGGGCATACTTTATCAATGTTCATAGCGACTGCGATTCTCCTACCTGTAGTAGTAGGAACATGATGGACTACATTGCCTGGAAAAAGAACTAGTAATCCTGGTTCTATGTTTATCTGTTTGTCTTCAAGGAATATTGGAGCAACATCCTCTTCAACATCAATATAATAAACACAAGACCATGATGATGTAAAATGATCATGCGGATCAGCATGTTCACCTGCTTCCATCACTACTGCCCATAAAGATACTACTTTAAAATCAGCATGTGTATGGAAAACATTGTCCATTATATAGTTTAGCACATGTAATACATAATCGGCAACTGGTTGAAACCTATCATCAGTTTCCAATGTATCCCATTTGGTTACCCAACACTTAACAGAATGACCTGCAGTTTCATGTGAGTCTATAATTTTTGGATCTTTATCTCTCTTCTCTAATATAATATCTTTTAAATATGCATTGAGTTTAGGGTCTCCACCATACACTTCAAAGGTTGACACTTTAACATCAACCTTATCATGTACTATTTTTTTAGATGTAGGTTGGTTCTCCGTCCTGTCCACCGAATGTACAGATGTCAAGTTCTCCTAAGTCCTCTAACGCAGGTATTCCATTATACACTCTAACTATGAAATGATCAACTGTTCTGTCACTGATTCTTAAATTAACAATACCACCTGGATATGCATTAGTACCAGAAGCAATTCCTATGACTGCATAGTTAGTATCTGCCATAGCATCAGCAAAGTTAACTTTGTAAACACCAGTAGCTTGTTGTTCGATAGAACTTACATTGTGTGATCTATCACCAGGTGTATAGTCACTGTTACCAACACCTAAGTTTGTATTCAAGTACCAAGAGGTAGCACGACCCTCAAACATTTGAGTGTAAGTACAAGTCTTAAGTCCTGATCTATCTTTAAACTCACCAACCTTAGCAACTCTCTGCATTTCAGGATTGAATACCTGAACAGAGTTACCCATAGAACCATACTGTGTGCCAACACCTGCTCCATAGTAGAATATTTCTGGAGTTGTCTCATCAACTGCAACTTCTGTATATGAACCAGTGAATGTAACACCCTGAGTCATTTCAGCTGGGTTAGTAGTACCTATACCAACTGAGGTAACACCAGAAGGATGATAGTACATCCTGATTGGATAGTTAGCTTGCTGTGATGCATTCTCAAATCTATAAGTCTGACCTACCTCAAATCTTAGATAAGGTGATTCATAACCTTGAACATTAATACACTTATCAGATCCAACACCAATGTACCTATGTTCTGAGGTCTTAGTACCAATAGTAACAGGTAATGGTTTGAATGGATTAGCATGCTCAGTGTAAAGATTCTTGGATGTATCTGCAGCACCAGTTAAGGTAGAGAAACTAGCAGCAGATGCAAAGGTAGCATTGGTTGCCTGAGATGCAAGACCTGCGAGAGTTGCATAGGTTGCAATACCAGCAACGATTGCTTCAGATGCAATACCTGCAAGAGCAGCACGAGGTGCTTCAACAATGGTAGCAGTAACAATACCAGCTGAGATAGGTGATACATCAATACCAGCATCAAAGTTAATTGTACCAGCAGTACCAACTAAAGATCCACTATCGTTAACAATAACACCACTACCAGCAGCAACAATGTTAGTTAACTCTGATCCATCACCAATGAATTTCGGTGCAGTTATATTATTAACAGTTGTGATTGTAGCAGTTGAATCTAATTGAGCAGCAGTAGCAGCGTTGGTTGCGTTGTCTGCAGTCGTTGCATTGGTTGCAGTAGTAGCAACGGTAGCAATACCAGCAACAGTAGCATAGTCAGCATAGGTTGCTCTTTCAACAGAAACTCCATCGGCAAGACTGTTTGCAGTCTGAGCAACACCTACAGTATCTGATCCTTCTATTAGTGCAACACCATTATTAACAGTCGCAGTAATGTTAGTTCCAAAGTTAATTGTAGCAGCAGTACCAACAATAGTACCACCATCCTCAACATTAACACCAGATCCAACAGCAGTAACGCCAGTCAATCCTGTTCCATCACCAGAGAATGCTTGAGCAGTAATGATACCAGTGGTGTTAACATTAAGGTTAGATCCTATACCAGAAGGTCCTGGATCCTGTGGGATTGAGTGAGCAACAAAGGTTAAGTTAGGTTTAGAACCACGAACAATTAAACTCTGTCCATTAGAAAGAGCAAGGTTGTCGATCTGAACATCCTGTAATGGTGCTAGTCTAAGACCAAAAGCAACATAATCTGACTCTTGGAACTCTGTTATCCCTCCAGATGATATACCAACAGATAATGCTGCAGTAATATCTGGGTTCTGGTTTGTAGCATGAACTGTAATCAAACTATCTTCTTCAGCAGTAAGAATCTTTAAGTTTGAGTTGATTGTAAATGGTGGTTTGTATGATAAAGTTAATGATTCTTTTCTACCATGTGTAGCAGCAGAAACATCACTGATTTTATCGTAAATCTTAGTAGCAAATGTTAGGAAAGATATATTAGGGTCGAATGATGATACAAATATCTTATCGCCTGGTTTAATACCAACCTTTTCAATCAGTCTAGTACCACCTCTGTCTAATGGAATACCATAAGCAATGTAGTCACTGCTTTTAAAGCCAGGTGTACTAGAGATACCAATAGAGAATGTAGATTCAAAGTCATTCTGGTTTGCAACAGCAACACTAACTTCAAGAAGATCTTCACTCTCAAATAGTAGTGTTGGTTCAACGACACCCTTAGTTAATGTAGTCTTAACAGATGCAAGACGACCCACTCTTGCTTGGAATGGATCAGGAGTTTGGAAGGATGTTACTACAGAGAATGGTGAAGCATAGGATTGTCCCATACTACCATCAGCATTAGATACATGCCTCAATCTTACATAGAATGTAGTAGCAGCAGCTAAACCAGTATTAATAGTCTGAGTTAGTGAAGTAAGATTAGAACCAATAGAACTATAAACAACTTGAGAAGGATCAGCAAAAGTTATATCTGTACTAACTTCAAATTCAATTGCTTTAAGTGTACCAGAAACTGCCTCGCCATCAATAGCAATGTAAGTACTTGATGTTAATACAATACCAAATCTCTGACCTACAGTGGATGCATTTACAGGTCCAGTAATAAATGGTGTCTGAACACCTGGTGCATTACCTAAGGTAGCAAACGATACTATACCAGCAGAGTAATTAGAATAATACTGAGTAAATGCTGTACCATCAGAGTTAGATACATGTCTTACTCTTGCATAGTAAGTAGTAAATCCAGCTAGAGTTCCAGTAGTTGTCTGTTCTAATCCAACATTGTTTGTAGTTGATTGGAAGTCAATGTAACTAAAATCTACATCTTTAGATAGTTGGAATTCAACTGCTTTTAATGTACCTGATACTGTTGTTCCACCAATAGCAGTGTATGCAGATGATCGTAATAATAATCCTTCAGTATTAACACCAGTTGCATTGTTAACAGGAGAAAGAACAGAAGGTTCGTTGATTCCTGCAAGTTCTGTAGAGATACCAGAGTTGACATCAATAAAAGTAACATTAACATTACCGTTACCATCTGCAGTTCTCTGGTTGAATTGTCCTGACCAGAAGGTAGCAGTATCAATGTCAGGATGCTGATCAAAGAATAAATCATTTCCTAAAACTTTACTACCAGATTCTGATAAAGCAGTAGAGGTAGTAAAACCTGTTACCCAATTCTTTGCATCAGTTGGTGTTGCAGTTGGATTTCTTTGAGCATATAGAGCAATAAGACCAGCAACTACAGGTGCAGCAGCAGAAGTTCCACTAAATTTACAGTCAAAGAAACCACTGTTATCAAATCTTGGATAGTCTCTATAAGAAGTAACATTATGAAGACCAGGTGCTAGTGTCTCATCAGCAGGAGCATAGATGTCAATACCAGGACCACTGTTAGAGTATGTTGCCTTTCTTTCTTTTAAATCTGATTCAATGAAGTCATCCATTGCACCAACATTAATTACTGGATGGTATCCAGTAGTTGAATTGAATCCAATACCAGATGGGTTCATCCAATCTCTAGATCCGCATGGAGTTCTTGTACCACCAAACTCAGCACGACCATCATTTGAACCAAAGTATGCATCAGTAAGAGCATCAGTTCTGTGTACATCAGTAAATCCAGCACCAATTCTTTGGTTATTATTACCTGCAGCAGAGATGTAGATGACACCTGCTGCCATCATCTCAGCACCAGCAGTATCAGAAGCATTATTTCTTGCAGATGATGTCCACGATTTATATGCACCAAGCACTTGGTTGTTGAAACCATAGATCATATCACTGACATCAACAGGATCTGAACTACTATTAACTGGCATAGTAATAGTACCAGTATTGTTCTTAAACTTCCAAGATAAAGTAGCACTGTTACTAGTAGCAGCCTGATAACCCCATGAACCATTAACAACAGTTGGAAGTTTTACTCCAAGAATAGTGTTTACTGGTTTATGTTGATGGAAAAACTTGATAAGGTCATAGGATGTTTCAATATCCATACCAACATTATCACTGATTGCTGGCATGTTCCATATGTTTGCCTTGAATGCCATACCCATGTTCTTTCCAGCAGCCATACCAGCACATGCTGTACCGTGACCACTAGTAAGATTGTTACCACCAGTAGTACCTACACCAACTGCTCTATCACATGTATAGTTTGAAGGGATATTAATTGTAGGTAAAAGTCCTTTGCTAGTAGATCTTGCGTTGTTATCTTCCCACCATGCAATTGCGTTTGCAGTAGCAATACCTGTGCTTCCATCCTCTCTTGTATAAACATAACCGTAAGTATTAAACCAGTCTGGGTCTATAAGATAAGGACCATCAAGAACGATATCATTTACTCTACTTGTACCATCATCATTAAGAAACTCAGGGTGAGATCTTAGAACACCAGAGTCATGTATAACTAAGTCTACATTTCTACCATCGTATGTGTAATTAGTATTAGTAGTGATCGCAGCAAGGTTACCAACATTAGAACCATATATTTGTCCTGCAGTTTGCACACCTACTCTAGGAACAGCCCAGTTAGTTCTATTTTCTTCTGCACTAGTCAATGCTCCTACTGTAGTAGGTGGATTGTTAGGTGAATCTAGATCACGATATGCTTTAACATCACTATCCCACCTTTGTGGCATAGCAAGTTCTGGTTTTGGGAATGAGTCTGGGTTATCTTTTAAAGATAGCTCAATCCAATTAACATATGAATGTCTTCCAATCTCAGCAGCCTCTTCTTCCGTTAACTCATAGGTTCCACGAGTAGGACTACCTTTTTTCTCATCGGTACAGGTAATCTTTCTATCAGGAATTCCATCCTCGTTAGAGTCTACGGTGAGAGCACCATGAATCTTATCCCAATAATCAGCACTGGTTACAGATAATGTATATCGTTTTAAAGCCATGTCTCACGCAACAGAATACACTTTTTTAGTATTTAGGTGTGCTATAATATATACTAGAAAGATTATCGTAATGAATATCGTAACTGGTGCTGGTGGTTTTATCGGAAGACACTTTGTAAGGTCACTAGAAAATGTCCTTGAAATAGATTTAGATAATTGCGAAGAATTTATAGAGAAATTTAATAGATGGGATGAAGTTGATATGATCATCCATCAGGGTGCTTTGTCTTCTACGACCAACAAAGACCTTGGGATGATACACAAATATAATATTGATTATAGTATCAAATTATTTGAGAAGGCAATTGAGCATGGTATTCCTGTTAAGTATGCCAGTTCAGCGTCTGTCTACGGTAATCAACAAGGCATTATAAATCCCTTGAATTACTACGCATTATCTAAAGCAACAGTAGATTACTGGGTCTTAGATAACATTGAAAGGTTCGTACATATTCAAGGGTTTAGATACTTTAATGTATATGGATCAGGTGAATACCATAAAGGAACTATGGCAAGTTTGGTCTCTCAGTTTCAGTGGCAGTCCTCGGTAGGTGTAATTCATCCATTTCAGGGAAGCGATCAGATATATCGTGACTATGTGTGGGTTGGGGATCTTGTAAATGTTGTGTTATCGAACACTGCAGGTTCGGGCATATACGATCTTGGCACAGGGTCGCCAATAACAATTGACACTGTAGCTCAATTAGTTTCACTAAAAACTGGGTGCCAATCGACTCAAATACCATTTCCGCCTCCTCTTAAGGGTAAGTATCAATATTATACCATAGCTGACATGAAATGGTTAAAAGATTACAAATTCAAAACAGTTAAAGAGTATCTCCAGGTATAACTCTGTTTGAATCGGAGTCAAAATGTTGTGTAGAAAATTCAAATAGTTCTGCGTCTTCTATTGCAACCATCTGATGTCTAGTCTCTCTACAACAGTGGAAACTATCACCTGGTTCTAATATCATTGTCTTCGCATCCTCTAAATTATCTGTCTTACCATAGAATAAATGAATCTTACCTGACTGTAAATAAAAAGTCTCATCCTTTAGTATATGATAATGCCATGAGCATCTGTGGTTCTTCTTAATGAACAGTAACTTTCCACAATACTCAGGTGAGTTGGCAATCCATTTCTCCCAACCCCATCCTTTTGGTACAAATTTAGGTTTAGTTTCCTTCAAAATAATCCTCACTATTCATTGCTTTGTCATCTATAAAGATGTCAGCATGTGGTTTGCCCATAATCAATTCATGATACTTACATCCCCACATCTTTAATTGTGCTTCAGTAAGAGGTTTGAATAGATCTTCTGCCTTTTTCTTTGCCTCCTCATATGGTAAAGCACTAGACCTCCCCATAGCACGAGCAGTAAAGTATATTATATAGTGACCTTCTTCATATAAATTATTAAGTTTATCTATTCTACTTTGCATGGGTGTAGAACCCTCATACCTACAATTTCCACATGAACCAGGCGTACATATAGTACTATCAATATCAACGCAATATCTCATCAACATCCTCCATTGTTAATGTATATGTACCAGGATTTTCAACTGCTATTGCTGCTGCCTTATTAGCAAAAGCAATAGACTCATCCATAGAATCTAGTTGTATATAATAGAAGACTAATGCTGCTAAGAATGTATCTCCTGCACCAGTCACATCAAATGTTCTAACAACAGGCACTTGGAATTGTTTCTTATTCCATAGAGCACCGTTAGCACCCATAGTAACTATACAATTACTAGCATTGGGAATATGATCAGATCGTAATGCTTCAAATTCTTTCTGATTAATTTTGTATATTATATTTCCTCTTCTTGGAGGTGTAGTTGACTTAGTATCAATAAAAACTTTGATACTTGGATTCTTCCTTGCTAAATCATGAATCAAATCAAGGTTAACAAATCCTTTATTGTAATCTGATACAACTATGGCATCATACTGTTGATGCATTGCTGCGATCATAATTTGATGTTGTTGTATTTGTGTTACATCTGGTTCAGTATCAAGACGCATGATCTGTTGATTAGATCTCTGATCTACATACCTAGTCTTTATTATCTTTTCTTTATTTGTTATAAAATTTACATTAATACCAAGAGATTTTAAATTTTCATTGACATTTGCTGCCATACCAGGTGCACTTTGCTTCTCCTGATATTTCATAACAGGGATAGGTGCTTCTGGACTTAAACGATCACAAGATCCGTACACCCATTCATCGGTGCAACTATCCCCTATCAATAATACATTGTATTGTCTTGCTAGTTGCATACTTTTCAATCCTATCAAAGAATATTAATTTGCCAGCACTGTGTTGACCAATGACTGACTTACCTTTCCAATCGGAACCAACCATCATTATATCAGGTTTGACATCCTTTATCAATGCTTCAAGAGATTCATCACTACTAAAGTAACTTACTTCATCAACTGCTGACAAAGCAATAAGCATTAATCCTCTGTCTTCCTGATTATATATCGGACGAGTGCTTCCCTTTTTTTCTTTCACTCTGTCATCAGTATCAATACCAACAACAACATAATCTCCTAGAGATTTAGCATGGTTAAGTAGTGCTATATGACCAGGATGTAAGAGATCAAAGGTTCCATTAACAAAAACTTTGACCCACTTTTTTTCATGTATAAATGTTTTACTCATAGTCCTAGATTATAATTGACAATACATCTAGTATTACTCTTTGTAGGTTGCTCTGCTGTGTGGTATAGATGACCATTAAATATAACTACTCGACCTTGTTTTGGTGTAACTCTCTGCTTGATAGTATATTTTTCTGATTGTTCTTTTTCATTGTATATAACTGTATCACCATCACTATCACAAACATAGTAAAGTGCAACTCTAAATTCAGTTTTACCATGAATATCTATGTGTGGTTTGTCGATAGTTCCATCTGTGTTTATTGGAAACTGTAAAAAAGAACGACCTTGAAGAACTTTTGCTTGATCCCATTCAAGTTTACGAACAACTGTTTGAAGAAAAGGAACAAATAATTCATGGTAATCACTTATTACATGACCTACTTTATTAGGTTTAATAGTTCCTCCGTCTTGTAAATCTCTCTCATCTTCATAAGGTAAGTCAACATACACATGAGAAAGTCCTGGTCTGTGCTGACTATCATTATCACCAGATGCTGTAACATCTTCAAGATAATACCAAGGGAATTGATAATCCTCTGGCATATCCTCACCGAATAAAATATTTTTAATTTTTTCTTGGTATTTTAAATCGATAAAATCATCAATGACCATTACATCTGGTAATACATCAGGTTTAAATCCTTTACTTGTCATTTTTAATAGTAATTAGTTTACCATACTCAGGTAAGTAAAGATATTCAATTTCACTATTGGCAATAGTCTTGACCGCATCTTCTAATGTTTCAACTAAAGGTTCACCACCTAAATTGAAAGAAGTATTGAACAAGATAGGACAACCAGTTTGTTTATAAAACTCACTAATTAACTCATGATAATTTTTATTTTGTTCTTCTGTTACAGTTTGAATTCTACATGTCTTATCTACATGAATAATAGCAGGAATCTTTTCTTCAATACCTGGTTTACATTCAACAGCATACATCATGAATGGAGTCTCATCCATACCACGAAGGTCAAACCAATCATGTACATGTTCTTTTAGAATAGTACCTGCAAATGGTCTGAAGTATTCACGATGCTTGACAGTATTAACAAAGTCTTTACCTTCGGGATCACGAGGATCATATAATATAGAACGATTACCAAGAGCACGAGGACCAGACTCAGACTTACCTTGGAACATTGCTACAATATTTTCAGAGGTGATCAACTTAATTACATCTTCATGATTAGCATAATTAACAATACCATCATACTTATCACTAATATCTACAATATCATCTAAAGAATAATTGTATTGAGGACCAAGATATAGTGTGTTTATCTGAGGTTTAAGTGCATCTTCAACTTGAAAAGGTTGTAATGTTTTATAGTAAATGTATAATGCTGCTCCAATAGCAGTACCAGCATCATTACTAACTGGTTCTACAAATAAATTAATGCCTTCATCTTTTAACTGCTCAAGATACCAGTAGTTTGCAACACAGTTCAACCCATACCCACCAGACAATACTATATTTTTTTTACCAGTCATCTCAACTGCCTTACGAATAAGTTTTAAGACTGCTGCTTGTGTCTCAGTTTGTACTGCATATGCTAAGTCTCTTCTGTTCTGATACTTAGTTAGATCTGATTTAGGATCATCAGGATCTGGATGATCATCAAGGAAAGGATACTCATGTACATTAACATGTCCTGCATTTGGATAGGTAGGTATCATTACATTCCTATCTACCGTGCCAAATTTCTTAAAGATCTTAGGTACTTCTGGATTAGGTTTACCGTATGGAAATAGACCCATAGTTTTACCTGCCTCAATAGCATGCCATCCACAATACTGTGTAACTGCCTCGTATGCTTTCACAATACCACAAGTCTCGTCAAGTAGATACTCAAAGGTTCCTTTCTCAGTAGGGTAAACTTCCTTTGCTTCCATGTCAGGAATGGTTGCTGTAGTAGCAGGTCCTCTAGTACCTAGATGTTTCCACACAGTATTAATTTCTTTAGGATAAGTACAATCAAATATAGATTCAACTTCCCATACTGTCTCCTGTCTATCCATGATAGAGAAGTCAATGAATGTACCTGCACCATCAACTACTAACGCTGCTGCCTCAGTAAATCCAGAACGATAGAATGCACACGCAGCATGTAACTTATGGTGTATATTTCCTAAGTCTATAACTTGTGAATGTCCTTTCTTTGGATCTTGACCAGAATTATCATCGATCAATCCCATCTTCCTTGCAAGACCTACATAGGCAGATTCAAAAGAATATTCTAATACAGGAGCATCTTTTGCTGCCATCTGAGTGTGAGCAATGACGAGATAGTCTAGTTTATCAGTATACTTTTTGATTAACATCATAGATGCAAGAGGAGCACCATCATACTTGCGACGAGAAATTCTCTCCTCTTCTACAGCAAATACAATTTCACCATCTTTAAGAAGACAGACACCTCCGTTATGTCCTCTTGCTATGCCAGCAATCCACTGTGTCATTTACCAAACCCCTTAGTTTCTGCTTGTACAACTTTTTTCTTGACAGATTTGCCAAGTTTATCTCTACACGATTTAATTACTGCAGAGATATCTTTCTCAGTCATAGACATACACTCATCATTCTGTATGTCTTGATAATCTTCCATAGTTAATCTGATAGGAGAAAAAGTTCTTCTATCTTCACCTAGATCTATTATATCAAATTTTGGATCATTTGGATAGGATATATTGATTGGATATGTTGATCCAATTACAGCAGTAACTGTACTGCCAACTGCCTTAGCAATATGTTGACCAACAGAATCACATCCTAAGAAATGATCTGCTCTGTCTATAATACTTGCCCAGATACGAATGTCTTCTATGTTAGGAACAATATATGCATCCTTAGATTCTCCCTCTTCTGTCTGGAATGGGAACTCAGACATTACAATCACACAATAATCTTTCTTTAAATTATTAATGATAGTACTAATATCTGATAGATTAAAACTACGAGAGGTGGGGTCAAACATATACCCACCAGTATCCATAATACCTCTACCAAATGGTTGGATAACTATAACTTTTTCTTTTCCTGTAGTGCTTATTGCTTCATCAACCAACTGCATTCCTTGAATACCCTCACCTTTTGCCAAGGTAATATTGGGTGCTGGTAATTCTCTAGGTTCATCTAACCCATTGATTTCTATATCAAATGCTTGAGAAAGACTACACTTCTGATTATAATAATGCCATTGTCTATATGGTTCTGGTGTTATACAATCTCTATCTTTAATCTTATCTTCAAACAATCCTTTATGCCAATTATCATAGGCATACTTATGTAATACAGGATGTCCTCTGTAGAAATTCATACCACCCTCACATACAATTATAAAATCGTCATGAGTTTCAGCATATTTTTCTAACGCAGGGATAGAAGCAACCACTCTACCTGCACCACCATTAATAAAGAATACTTTAGATCTCATACTATCATATCAACAATTTATATAGTCATAAAAAAACAACTTGGTTTATACGGTCATACCCATCCTTAAACATAGTGGGGTCAGCGTTTGGGGAGTGTAAGACATCAGATTCATACATTATCATTCTATTATACACCATTTCAAACTCATGTTCAACCTTCCATACTCCATCGTATCCTCCACGCATCCATTCTCGTACAAAATTCCATACATCATCAGGAGTTTTTACAATATCATCAAACATCTCAGGTTTATCAATATAATCCATAACATTATAAGGTAATGTCATTTGTCCTTTGTAAGAATATAAATTAGTACCACCTTGGCATTCATCAGGATAATTTAGAAAAATAACTATACCAAATTGATTATAATCAAAAGTAGATTGAGTGCATTGTCCAATTATACCACGAGTAACACCATGTTCATCAACATACCCACCACTACTATCAATATACGAAGTTGAATAAGAATCTTGATGTGGTATAGACAACCAAGGATCAGCACCAATACTATTAGAATTCATTACATTACATAGGAATCCTGCGTTATCCCAATGACATTGATACATTCTATCAGAGAAAGAATGCTTCCAAAGACTACCATCTAGACAATACTTATCAAATATAGATTTAGTATTCTCTTTAAATTCTTTAGTCTCTATATAACATCTCTCTCCAGCAAGACCCTTGATTAATTCATCCCTTCTCCACTTTTCTGCTTGTACTGCTAGTTCTTTTATTTCACTAGGATTCTCATAGAAATTATCAATAACTACTACTGTTCTATTATCAGGTCCAATATTTTTAATTACTTGTTCTTTACAATTAGAGTTCAATTCAAACATAATAAAATCCTCAGAGACAAAAAAATTCCGAGAAAATTTTTCCCGAAATTTTGGAATTAAAAGTTACATTTCGTTTTGCATCCTTAAGGATCTATATCCTCTGGTGCTTTAGATGTACCACCACTCCAGAATGTGCTAGTGTCTGCAGCATCTCCACTGTTAGGAGTATCATCTGGTTCGTGTGGCCATACAATTCTATATGTTTCTGTACCTACACCTGCCCAAGTTGTAGGAAGGTCTCTTAATTTCTGACGGTAATCTTTCCAAGGTGAACTAAAACTAGTAGGAGCATCATTAGGGATCTTATCATCAGACTGAGCTAAAAGATTATCTCTAGTTTTTCTTACCCAATCCCAACCAAATGTTGTAGCATCAGCAGCACTATTTCCTTCGCTGTGTGTATTATTCCACTCTGTAGCATCACTAGAGAAGACAGGATCTCTTGGCCACTTATTATTAACATGATCATACTCTAATGAAAGCATATCAAACACTTCTTGGAAGTGAAGATAGTCATTAAGAATAGGATTAGGTTCTGAGTCAGGACCTGAAGGAGTTTCTATTTGATATGGACCTTCGATACCACCATAACATGCGATAGCATTCATTGGATATAAATCTGCATCTAAAGTAACAACCTTAGCATCTACTGGAGGATCTCTATCTATAGTTCCAGTTTCAAATGCATGCATTTGATGCCAGTCAGGTGATGCATCTGTTCCTTTATTCTCGTACCAGAATGTTATATTCTGAGGTCCGACATAAGTACAGATTCCTGTCCTTGTTGTGTCTTGTGCCTGTCCCATCCATACTGTAGGAACAGGAAATAATACTGTCTTAGTAATGTTTGCCATTGGTTTTGTTCAGGTGTACTCCCTCATTTGTTATTTATAATTAAGACCATGAAGTCACAACAACTAAACCGCCGTTACCGTGATCTCCCCAACATTGTCCACCTTGAGTAGATCCAGAGTGTCCACCGCCACCAGGCCAGATAGACTGTGCTGAACAACATCCTCTAGCATTACCATAAGCACAACGGTTTGTTCCAAAGTTTCTATTAGCAGACCAAGGACCTGGAGGTGTAGAAGCAACTGACCATGCACCTGCGTGACAGTTAACATGCTTAAACTCACCACCAGAAACACCACAAATATAGAATTCATTCTCATTGTTCATTCCTGATGCTGTATCTTGTGAATCAGGCCATGATGCAGAGCAACCGTTAAAGCAGTTGTTTCTTTGACTTTGCTTAAGACAAGTATAGCAACTGTTTGTACAACGCTTAACACCATATGTTCCACCTTGCATACAGAAAGTTCCTAGTCCACCACCCTGAACATAAGAAGGACATCCGTAAAATCCACAACCAGTTCGTCCATTACAACATCCACAACATGAACATCTACTACTTGAACCAGCACAGATTGTATATTGTGTAGCACCTGCAGTAAAGTGACCGCAGTTTGCATAGACTGTCTTAGTAGCGTAACCACCACCGCCACCACCAGTACCAGGACCACCACCACAGCATCTAGCAGGACCACCAGATCCTCCACCAGATATAATTTCAAATTGAATTGTTTGAACTTTAGAAGGTACAGTCCATTGATAACAGCAACCTCCGTTACATGGGTTGTTATTACAGCAGTTGAAGTAGAAACTTCGGCATTGGATACCAGTCGATAGACCAGTAACCTGTCCTGGACCTAGCGAGTCTGGTATGACTGCTTGATCCCCCTGTATCTTTTTATATGTTTGATAATTAGCCATTGTTTAAGCCGAATGGTGGTTCGTAGTTGTATTTATGAAAGAAGGGGGTATTTAACCCCCATGAATCTATTAGATGGTAATGATTCTCCATCCTTGTGTGCCATCATAGAACACAAGTTCAAATGCAGCACCCTCAGTATTAACTGTTAGGTCAGCAGCGTCACCCATGATTGGGTTACCGTTTCTACCAACTGTTAGTGCGTTTGAATCAAATGTCTTGGCAACATCGAAGAATCTAATGCTATCACCCTTAATTGGTGAGGAAGGTAGAGTAACAGTGAATCCACCACCTGATGTATTACAGAAGATTTGCTGTTTGTTAGATGCAGTAACTCCAGAAGAAGCATCGACATTCTGGTATGCACCTACAGGTAACCAGTTTGAACCGTTGTAGTATTCATAACTGTTTGTATCAGTATCGTAGCGAAGTCCACCATTAAGTAGTGCGTTACCAGTAGGTCTTCCTGCTTGAGAACCTCTAGGTGGAACTAAGATTCCTGATGTGGCATCCATCTTACCTCTTGTTAAGAATCCACGAACTGCTTTCTCTGTAGGACATGCTTGGTTAGAATCACCAGACATGAGTTCATCAGAGGAGAATTCGTTGATCGCTTCACCGATCTGTCCACCGATAGCACCCAATCTTAGTTCTGTCAAACCAGATAAGTTGAAAGCGGAAGCATCCAAGGTAGCAGCACCAGTTAACTGGTTAACAGAGAAGTATTCTCCAACTCTGAAGTTACCTCCTTGGTCAGTTGATACGAAGAAGATCTTACCAGAGTTAACTACATTAGTTTCGTTACCCTGTGATGCTGTGTTCTCATCAGTATTAGGATAGTTTGTTTGTGCAGTGTTACCTGTACCGATTAATAGGAAGTCATGACCAGTAAGTCTTAGTTTAGAGAACTTACTTCTCATTGCAAACTCTTGATTGTCGAATGACTTAGGAGCAGATCCCTTACCAGGTGCCACATTAATTGTTGCACGACCATTCGCTTGCTGAACAGCATTGGTTGCTGCACTTACAAATGTATGAGCACTTGTATTTGTAGAAGGAATATTTTCTAGTGACTGGAAGGAGAATGTGTTAACAGTCGTTGCAGATAGAGCAACTAATGTTTTATGTAATGGGTCAGCTTTACCAGCGTTAACACCTGTACCTGTAGCACGAGGATAAGTCTTCTGAGAAACACCACCATCGAGAGAACAAGTAAATGTTAATGAATTAGGTGTTAATTGAATCTTATCTCCAACCATCATACCGTGACCGTTAGATGTCAACTGTACGATACCTGTTGATGGGTTGTAAGAACCTGCACTTGGAGTGAAGTTATTACCAGCAACATAGTTTGTTACAGCTCTTAAGATGTAAGTATTAGTATCGGAGAATCCCATACCAACAGTAGTAAATCCTAATGCGTCACCAACAATAGGTGTTGTCGAGAGTCCAGTAACCTCAAAGAGGATGTCTGCCTGACCGTTTACTGCGTTAGAACCACTACCAAGTCTAAAGTATCCAGTAGCACCAGCACCAACAGAATCAACTTCGATGAACTCACCAGGTGTGAAGACTGTAGTACCAATACCAACCGCAGGGTTGATATCAGCTGCGTCCATAAATGTGTTACCAAATCCAGTCTTATACTTGAAGTAGATTGCATCTGATGCAGACTGGTCGTTAGTTAGTGTACCACGAGCACCTGAGACAGTACCACGCATTGTTGCACCAACAGCAAGAGTTCCAACATAAGTTCCAACAACAGTTGTCATCTTATCACCGAACATCCTACCAAATCTAGGAGTCTCTAGTGTAGAGAATCCTGCAGCAACAGCACCGTAAGTACCGTAAGAGTTGTTACCTGATAGAGATCTAATCTCTGATCCATCATCAGATACATATCCGAATGCACAATAGTATGTGAAGGAAGACACAATCTCAGCGAGAGCATCATCTTCTAGGAAGAATCCCACACCACCCGAATGAATATTCGTAAAGGCATCGAACACCATCGATTTACCACCTGCACCTTCAGGTGCTAGGTTGTGAACACCACCCTCGATAAAGATACCAATAGCACCTTGATGTCCTGTACCATCAAGACAAACATCAGAGAATGCAGTACAGTCTTTAATGTATGGTGAACGGTTTAGAATAGGATCGGTTGGGTTTAATCTGAAGTATACACCACAAGAAGTAGTACCTACACCAGTCTTGACTTGCCACTTATCAGTATTGAAAGGATCGTTAGCATCGTAATCGAAACCTTGGAGACCACGCATTGTGATCGCCTGAACTGTAGTAGAGTCAGACACAAAGAACATAGTCTGACGAGCATTAGGAATAACACCCTCAGTTGATATGCCAGGAGCAGGTTGAATTGTTGAACCTCTTAGAACATCACCAGCAATTGAGAAGTTCTTAGGTAGAGTAATTGGTAACTCTTCAGAGAATACACCAGCAGATAGTTTGATAATAACAGGTGAAGAGTCAGTAACAGTACCACCACTTACATATGTGTGTGCGATAGTTGAGATACTGACATTGGTTACGAAAGTATCAGAGTCAGTTACACTGTCAACTTTAAAGTAGAAACCTTGTGTACCATCTGGGAAAATCGTAGTTGTTAAACCAGAGAAACCAGGAGCACAAGTGAATGATATACCAGCAAGTCTGATGTCACCTCTTGGGAATAGACCGTGGTTAGCAGCAGTAACAGTTGCAATACCAGAAGTATTATCATAAACAAAGTTAGTAATGTTAGATACTTTCTGTGCTGCAGTAGATGCGTAGGAAATATTCTGCCATGCATCGTCAGGAGTTAGACCAGAGTTATCGTTTGAACCTTGCTGTGCGTCAATGAAATATATTTTTGTTCTTTGTCCAGCATACTGCCATTCAACTTCATCAGTACTTGATACTCTTAAAAATGTACCTTGAGTACCAATACCCTGTCTTGAAGGACCAGTACCATCTCTAGTTAAAATGTCACCTTTAGTTGTTAAGAGTGCTGCACTATCACCTATAGCAAATGCTTGCCACATGGTAACAGCAGTACCAGGTTGAACATTTAAGTTAGAAGATGCAACAGAAACATATGCAGAACTTGAGTACTCAACTAAGTCACCTTGCTCATAGTAATTAGAGTTACTCCAAGTGCCTCTCCATTTTTGTCCTCTAACAAGTAGAGACCAACCATTTTGTCCAGTATCAACATCAGTAATACCAGCACCGATTGGTGGTGTGTCGTTATTAATTATTAATTGGTCAGCAATGTAAGAGTTACCACCGTAGGTAACAATCTGACCTTTACCATATTGTTGTGTCTTATCGTATGTCGCACCAGATCCAGTACCAATACCTTGAACTAAGTTAGACCATAGAGTTGGGTTTTGGTTTGGCTGATCTCCTCTTGGGTTAGTACCTATGGCAACATAAGCAGAACCACTAAATTCTACGAGGTCTCCTCTCTCATATCTTGTACTAGAATCATATTCTCCTTTACCCTCTATTCCGTTAGAGAATGGAGCAAAGTTTGCTGCAGGAGGGAAGAATCCGTCTGATCCAACACCTGTAGTATCATGTGGGGATGTTGATACACCAGTGGCAGTCTGGTCTGATGGTGATTGGAATGGTGATGTAACACGATATAGTTGAGGACCATATTCAACTACATCATTAATACCATAGTAAGTATCAGTAGCAAAGGCACCTCTGAAGTTTACGCCCTCTGCATAGATATCCCAATACTGTGGGTAGTCGTTTGCGTACCAGTTACTTTGAATACCTGTTGAAGTATTCTGAGCTGTACAAATGTATAGGTTACCACCTTCTTTAACGATATCCTGGACAACATATCCAGTACTCACCGTTAGATCTCCAGCGAAGTTCTGACCTGTAAGGTGCAGACTCCAGTATGCTGAGTCGTTAGGGAAGCCTGTAGAACTACTGTCAGAAGTATGGTTAACAGTACACACATATGAACTAGCACCGTATTTAACGATGTCATCAATTACATATGCAGTAGATGCTGCCCATGCTCCACGCCAGTTGAACTTCAGTCTGCCAAGTCTAAATTCTGCCATTGTTAGTTACTCGTTAAACAGGTCCAGTGTATGAATGGGTTCCATTGACTTGAAGGACTAAGTATCCATCAGAATCTAGGAAATAATTTAAGTTACGACGATCAAATCGTATCTGTTGATATTTATCTTGCGGATTATTGGCAGTTGCCTTTTGCTCAGTAACTTCCTCAACATAATCCTCATAATCTCCAAACTCTTCAACTTGCGTTCCATCGAGTCGGAATGGTTCAAAGCTTTCAGTAGTAGAAGCAGTACTTACCTTAGTAAGATAGAGCATAGAGTACTCATCTCTTCTCAAAGCATAAACAAAATGCCCTGTAGAATCTTGAGGTTGAAAATGTGCGTTGCTTAATGTTAATGCCATTTAACTAACTATTCTCCAATAACTACCTGTCCATAAAAACATAACGGTTACACCTGAAACATCTAAGTTTACAGGTCCATCATCAATGTTTCCTATAGCATCTTTAAATTGATGGCTCGCTGAAGTCAATGTAACATTATTTATATTCCAACTTTGGCCACCGTCTGCTATCTCAATGCTGTCTCCAGCTGATAAGTTGACCTGTGGCATAGTTGCATTAATAACACCAGCGTTAGTGTCGGCAAGGTATCTCTTATTAACAACAAGTTGTGTTGATAGAGGACCAGTTAACTGTGCGAAGACAGGAGTTGCACCAGTAGCAGCTTGTGCTACGGTTTCAACAGCGTTGCCACTTCTAATGTAGATCTTTTGGTCTACAATATTAATAGCCATTTCTCCATCTTCCAGATCATTAAGACCAGGAATCTGTCCCTGCGTAATACTTCGTTTTGGTTTAATGCGAGTCGGCATTACAAGATTTTATAGTATTGCTTCTAGTTATTTATTAGAAGTAATTAACCGCTAATACAAATCGTGCTTTTTCGTTTGTACAGTTCGTACTATTATGTGGTGTAGATCCATCAAAAATTACATTTCTATTAGCGATACTTTCTATCTTAGTTCCGTCTTCCATCTTAGTATATCCATCGTTGTCATTAAAATATAATAGTGATGCCTTGTGACTATACTCGAAGTCTACATGAGGATCATGCTCAATAAACTTTCCTTGATTAGGATACAATAAAACTCTTGCTCTAATTATAGACTTGACATTCAAAACTTTAACTAGATATTCATCTAATGGTTCCATGAAGGAACTTACTGGAGAGAATCTTTCATATAATCTATGCACAAAATAAAAATGCTCGTTATTATTTTCCCAAGGGTTTGCTACTCTTGCTTGATACTCCCAAGGAAAGTTGTGACCCATCACAACTCCTTGTAGCATAGTAAAATATTCTTTATTAAGAGTGTCGTCAGTAATTTTCATGGTTCAAATAGATTAAAAGCAATTGAAAACCTAGGTTCATCAGAATAATTCATACTAACATGATGATATAAAGAACCAGGAAACAAATACATGCCACCCTCAACAGGTGGTATAGTAATATTGGTATGTTGTATAGGAGCAAAGTTATGTTCATCTAAATGATGAAAAATTAATTCTCCTGATTGTTTTGGACAACTAACCCAGAAAACTCCAGCAAGCACACAACCAGGATGTGTGTGACTCACATTATAATTATGCTTGTAATTTATATTGAACCACATGTTAGATAATTGTGGTTCAAATTCAAAAGAAGTCTCATCATGATTACGATACTCTTCTACCAAGTCTAAGATTCTTGGACTCATGTAATTAAGAAATGGTGCGAAGGCATCCATCTCCCAAAAATCATCAGGACTTTGATACCCATCTACATTACTCCTACTATTGGTTGGATAAGTTTTAGCATAGTTAGTCATCCATGCTATAAGATCATCTTTAACCAATTCAAATTGAGAATCATATGATTTCGCAATTACTGTAGGAAATATAGTATGGGTGGTCATAAACCTTTTCTAGATCTATTCTGTATTATTATTCTATCGTTAGCATGGTCTGGTATAAATTCTAAAGTATCATTATGTGGCCACATCATCTCTTCATACAAAGCATTGAGGCGATCCATATCTTCCCATAGATCATTAACAGAATCTTTATGTGTTGGTCTAAACCAATCCTCTTCTGGTTCTAAATTACCGTGCATGTTAAGATACCTCCAATAGATGTTTTAGTATATATTTGTGTGCTCCAATGAGATACTTATTATCCACATTGTTTTTCCAAATTGTCATGTTATCAATATCTAATTTGTTGACAAGGAAGCGACCATCAGCATCTCTACCAAACCCTGCCTCAAAATCAACTAAAGTAAAACCAATCTGTTGAAACAAATCTTTCAGTATATAATCAAGGTCTATTATTCTCATGACATATGGTTCAACTGCATAACCCATTAGTCTTACTCTATCAAATGTAAGCAAAGGAGTTTTGTCAGTATCTAAAAAGAACTCAACGATAGGAGCATGATGTCCTTTACCACCATCAGCATGTGCTGTTTCTTTTTTATGAAAAATATACTGACCATCTTCTATACCTATAGTATCTGTGACCATAGAATCAGTAGCATAGTTTCTACAAACAACTCTGAATGGTGGTTGAGTGGTAGTCTCACCAAATAGTATGTTATTTTTTTCTAGAATTTGTTGGAACTCTGTGTTAATCATTTTTTAAACTCCTTCTTTTCGTAATCAAAGTTGGGGTGAGGTGCAGCAGATACTACTGGGTCTTTTGTTTTGTTCTTGATAACAATAAACTTATCAGCAGCAAATGTTCCTGCTAGATTTACCTCAATCTCATCAGTATCTTTCCAATTGATAGTACCATCCTTCTTGGTATGAAGCATTGCTTCTTGTATCTTATCAATTATTTCTTGAGTTAATTTCATAAGTTGGTGGGGTATGGTGGTCGTTCCAATGTCTAATGTTACCTGCAACAATAAAGCAGTTAGTAATTACTAATTGTACAAAGATAAAAGATCTAATGATGCATATAATATCATCATACTTCTTAGTTGTTTCATCGTTAAATGATCCTAGAGCATACTTCCAGATCTTCCATACTTTATTCATAACCAATGCGGTTTTCTGGATGGGTCACGAAGATAATTAGATGCAACCCAAGGTTTGCTCGATATATAACGCTTGTAAGCAGTAAAAGTGTCAATGCTTGTGTCATATTTAAACCTGTCGGGTCCTGCGAACGCAAAAGATTTAGGATCATGATCTTGTGGTGGAAATATTTTTACAGCATGTTCTATTGTATGCTGACAACTATGTATTTTAGCATACCTATGAGTATATTCATAGCATAAAGCAAGACCATGTACAATCAACCATGTCCAATTATCTTGTGCCCAGATAGTACAAGGATGATTACGGAATGCACCCTTGTCTGTCTTGTATGGTGTGCCATCTAACTTTGGTAGTGTACCAAAACTATGACCCCATTTTTCTGATGCAACAATAGATAACATTTGACATGTTTCTAATGGCATCTTGACGATATGTTTGTCAGGTAAAACCTGTGCAGATTTTACTGCTGAAGGATCAGTTACAAAGATGTTCATAGTTCAGTGTCTTTTGGTAAATAAACTTCTACAGTAGAATGACATTTTGGACATGATAGATTAGTAACTATAGCAATGTCTTCACACCCATAGTCTTCGCCATCAAAGTCTGATCCCCAGATTAATTCTGTTCCACAGTGCCAACAATTCACTCAGATGCTCTCCACTCTTTCCTCATTGTAACATATGTTTTATTCTTTGCGACAATATCTCTAACTTTTTTAAAGATTTGTGCAGATTTAGCAAAGTCACATGTGGCATGGTCAGGTTCTTGTGGTAAGACTTCACCATCCTTATACTTCTTACCATCTCTATGGTTAGCATAGCGTCTTGATCTAGTGAAACCCATCTCTAAAAACTTACGACACATATCCATACCGATGAAATCTTTTTCATCACGATAGTCAAGATACATTCCAAAGATATGGTTAGCAGATTCTACTGCAATCTCTGGTGTCTTAAATCTCCAATGATTACATATATCGTTAGTATAAGGGCGAACCAGTAGAACTCCTTGCTCTCCCCTTCCAATACGATAAAGTTTGCGAGTTTCCTCGTCTGTAAAATCAAGTCTCTTATAATCGAGATCATAATCAAACTCCTTCATTACTAAAATCCTTTAGGTTTTTCTTTTGGTATGTCTAGAACTTCTATTCTAGCATCAAAACCAAACATATTACAATGATTCCACCACCACTCTTGAACTTCATCCCAAGATTTTACAATAAAAGTAGCATAGTGTTTGGAAACTATTTTGTAATGATGACGATCATATGGTTCGTCACTTGTTTGTTTAAAATTAATTGTGGGGGTCATACTTTCTAAGAATATAAAGAGCGATAGCAGCACCAACTGATGAGGCACCTAATACGATTAAAAATAGTGGCATTAAATAATTTCCTCCAAAATACTGTGTTGTAATTGTTTATCTTCTGGTTCAAAAGGAAGTCTTTCTTTTGCTTTAGGAAGACCTTGTTGACCAGGCAATTCTCCTTCTCTTGTTGCTGTTACATCAACTGTTTGATCTAAGATAGGTGCATTGATTTTTTGGTAAGTAAATATCTCATTTTGATATTCTCTATGTAACCATAAAGTTTTGATTGCATACTCTTCGTGACTACAATCACAATACTGATCACCATTCTCATCATACACTCTATAGAATGGATACATGTGTTGCCTAATCATTACTTGTTGCGTAATCTTTTACATAACATGGAACACCTGCAGGGTCTAACCATTTAGTATATTCAAAATCATTTATAGCAGTTTCTAACTGCATGTAGTTGTCACAAAGATACATGTCTTTGTAACCATTGTAATTATTCCACTTCTGGATACGATAATCTCCTTTGCCATTGGGAAGGAGGTCGGGCATTTCAACATACCTGTAAGGGTCGTTCTGGCAAATCACTTCAAGCATAAAAAAAGAGGGTAGTTATACCCTCATTATAACATATAATTTATAAATTACAAGGCATTACCACGAGGTAATACTTCTTCTGGGAACACAAAGTTCTCATGTGGTTGGTCAACAGATGACATCCATGCTCTCATACCCTCATTTAAAAGAATGTTCTTTGTATAGAAAGTCTCGAACTCTGGGTCTTCTGCTGCTCTTATCTCTTGAGATACAAAATCGTATGCTCTAAGGTTAAGTGCAAGACCTACGATACCTATAGATGATGTCCACATACCCATGACAGGTACGAACAACATAAGGAAGTGTAAGAATCTTTTGTTAGAGAAAGCAATACCAAATATCTGTGACCAGAATCTGTTTGCTGTAA